>ERZ1643247.347-NODE-347-length-57304-cov-9.767682_pt1 | contig 57304 bp, 66 predicted proteins | sample MGYA00579264_ERZ1643247 | MGnify/ENA primary metagenome ERZ1643247 (study PRJEB29033, sample SAMEA4952262) | chicken gut metagenome | biome: Broiler Chicken; feature: Gastrointestinal Tract; material: Caecum | place: Ireland | collected 2018 | study: Broiler... | reverse complement strand
CAGCGCGAAAGCACGAATGCAATTCTCGGATTCCTTACGAATGAAAAGATTTCGTCTTTGCAGGCACAAAATGCACAGCTTACGGCGCAGCTCTCGCAGAATGCACAGACTCAGACACTTATTAACACGCTTCGTCCAGTTGCACAGCCTGCCTATATTACTTGTTCGCCTTATGAAAGTGTATATGGTTATAACCGTGGCTGTGGTTGCGGAAATTGTGGATTTTAATTAATGAACTCGGTAGCGCGCAATTGCGCGCTACCTGATAAAGGAGGCAAACTATGTCATGTAATACAAGTTGTAACATTTGTAATAGATTGGTATTTAGTAATTCTATTACAGTTGCTAATGGTGAATTAGTTATAAATTTGCCGCTAAACACTTATTCAGATGGACAGAAATTTTGTTTAGTACTTATTCAGAATATTCCTGATACTGCAACTATAAATATGCCTGTAGTTGTTACAATAGGTACTGAAACTACGACTTATCCTGTTACTAATTGTAACTGTTCACAAGTTACAGCATGTTCGCTCAGAACTCGTACTAGGTATCCTATGCGAGTTATTACAAGCGCTACTTCTGCAACATTCAGGATATTGCGTAATCTTTCTTGTGCACCTGTAAATAAACTTGCATCAGTTCCGGTGCCTAGTACACCTGCACCAACAGCTTAATTGGAGGTTTCTTATGAGAAGTAACATAATTGATATGATTTTGATGGACCGCATGAATCGTCGTAATGATTATGGACGTAATGATTATGCGAGACGTGATTATGGTCGTCGTGACTATGGCAAACCGTATGATGAGTATGAAGACGATTATGAAATGGATGGACGTCGTGGAGTTAAAGGTACTGGTAGAGGTCGTAGGTATTCTGACCGCGGCGAATCATTATATCTTAGTAAGTCTGATATGAATAAATGGAATCGTGAGTTGGACAATGCTGATGGTACTCATGGTCCGCATTTCAGTATTGAACAGATTATGAAGGCCGCAAAAGATATGAATATACATTTCGATGATTTTGATGAACGCGATTTGAGAATGGCAGCCAACATGCTTTATTCGGATTTTTGCGAGGCTACTAGACCTTATATCTCTCCTGATAGGGATTGCCATTTCTATGTCGGTTTGGCAAAGGCATTCCTTGAAGATGACGATGGGCCAGAGGCCTGCGAAAAGCTTGCGCTCTACTATTATTGCATTGTTGAAAATGAGTAACTTCAGATACTTTAATCAAAATCCAGTAAATTCAAATATCAATGACTGTGTATACAGAGCAATATGTAATGTTACAGGATTGTCATATAGAACTGTTGATAAATTGCTTTCTGTAACAGCTAAAACCAATAAGTGTGAAAAATTATGTGTTTGTTGCTATGAAAAGCTTCTTGCTAAATTAGGCTATACACAATATTTTTGTAATAATGATGAAACTGTTAAAGATATTGCTATTATGTACCGTAAGCATAAAATTATTATCAGAATAAAAAGACATTTAACGTGCGCAATATATGGCATTGTTGAAGATACATGGGATTGTTCTGATAATTATGTTGATTGCTTTTGGATTTATGAATAAAGTTATAAGGGCATAATTTATGCCCTTATAATTTACATTTTTAGCATATTTGGAAACATTTATTATATTATATATTTAGAGGGCTGCAAAAGAGTCTCCACTCAAACTCGCCCACAAAGGAGATATTATTATGAATGGACAAGGCGAAAATCCAAATAATGGAGCGGTGCCGCCGGCCGCAGATGATGTAACAAAGATTGTATCTAAACGCTTGAACGAAGAACGCGAAAAATTGGCCAAAGCGATTGGCTTCGATTCATGGGATTCTGCAATGAATTCTGGTTTAGATAAGAAATTGTTGGATGCAGGTATTGAACCCACTACAGCTAAACCTGTAATTGAGAGTATCGTTAATTCACATCCTAAGGTACTTGAAGCTGAAGCACTTTTAGCAAAAGAACGCGAGAAACGCGAACAGGCGGAACTCGGGTTACTTAATGCAAAGTATGGAGTTACAATTAACTCATATAATGACCTTGACAGCGATACTAAGAAGCTTGTAGATAATGGCGTTCCTATTGAAAAAGCATATCTTGCTATACACATGGATGAGCTTCAAGGCAAGACTGCTACAAATAAAGCTGCAACAGTTGCTACAAATTCTTTGAATCATATGACTTCTATACCAGGTGGTGCGGTAGCACCCGCTAGTGATGCTATTAGCGTGTCGCCTCAAGAAGTGGCAAGTGTTAGACAATATTTGCCTAATGCTTCTGAAGAAGATATTAAAAACTTTTTGAAAGCTCATCCACAATTAAGAAAATAAGGAGATTTTAATAATGGCTACCATTTATGGATATGAGCGCTTTAATTATCCTACGACCAAACTAGTCCATTTGAAGTCTGCTGTAACCGGTGGTGCTGGAGCTACCGATAATGATGGATATACAGCAACTTCTGGGCTTGGCGCAAAAGATGTCGGTGCGATAATTGATGTTACAATTTCTACTGGTGCTGGTGCGGTTCTTGCTGACAAATCTAAAGTTACTTGGACTGCTGGACATAATTATTATTTGCTTGCAGAAATTCCTCTGCCTGCAGATGAAACAGACTATTGTTTTGTTGGTGTTATTTTGAGAGACCAAGGCATGGTAGATAATCTTGTTCCGAGACGTCCTCAGCAGAATTGGGCTAAACAATTTTATGAACTTAAGACCGGAGGTGTTAAATAATGGCTATTATCTTTAATATTAGTGAAGCCATCAAAAGCTCAGAGTTTAATGTCCTCGGGCTTTCGATTCCTATGCTTCTTGAAAATCAGGTTGAAGAATTTCAGAGAGGCAGTAAAATTAATGAAGTATTTGTAAATAAAACACTTGATGGTTATTCTCAAAGCTATCATACGAGTGTTTCTCATGGCGGTTTCCGTCCTTCCGAAGACATGGAGATTGCTAAACTGCACGATTGGGAAGATTCTTATGGCAAGACCTTCATAGCTCAGACATGGAAAGATTCCTTTGCAATTTCTGAAGAAGCCCGTGAAGATAACCGTAGTCTTGAAATCAATTCTAAGGTTAGAGAATTTGCCACTAATTATGCCAGAACGCGTGAACAGTACTGCGCTGCAACAGTTGCAGGCGCACTTACTAAGAGCTTTACATATGGCGGTAAGAAATTTCCGTTATCTGCAATTGATAGTGTTGATGGTGAGATTGATGGTGCAAAGCAGCTTTATTTCAATAGATACCATTATACTTCTGTAAAAGTTACCGATGCTAATGATTTTGTTGAAATGAATGGTTATGAACCTTGGACTAACGCTGGTACAGGTGATACCACGGCACCCAATAATACTGTTGCTGCGGGTGTTTGGGCAACGCCTCCTCAGGGTAATAAATTCCTTGTTTATGGTGGCAAGCTCGATGCTGATGGTCATGCAATGGACAAAGGCCTTAACTTACTTAAGCTTAATCCTGTTGAAGGCGATACTGCAGATAACATTGCAGTATATGACCAGATAAGATTTGTTCTTGATACTATCAGAGAGTATGGCGCAAATCATAGGGATTATGATGGCAAATTGGTACCTTTGCATTATGATAAAATCGTTATGCCGTCCAATGCTAAACTTAGCAAAGCTATAAAAGCTGCTCTTGGTGCGAGCGCTACTGAAGGTCCTTTTGATGGGCCTATGAAAGGTGACCAATATCAGCTTGTTGAGTGGGCGTATCTCAATGGTAAACCTGGATTTACCAATAAAGAAATGGGTATGGTTATAATGGATTCTGCCAGAAATAACTCTGAGCTTGGTTTCATTCTTTGGGATAGAAAGCCTCTCACGGTTACGAGTTATATCCAAGACGGTAACAATACCATGGTTTGGTATGGCCGAGCAAGATTCCGTACTGATACTTGTGACCCGTATGCTGCAGTTTATGTTGCATTTGGTGATTTGGAAAATCTTACTGCTCAAGCATATTCTGGTACCACGACTACAAAATATGCAAAAGGCGAAGCCGCAACAAAACAAATTACTGATTCTAATGCACTCTTCATCGACCTCTCCACATTTGAGATTTCTGTTAATCCTACTGTTTATACTGGCGTCGTTGCAGATGACGGAGGCTAATATTTAGGTATTATGATACCCGTCGGCAGAAATGTTGACGGGTATTTTATTTGGAGTTTATTATGACATATAATGATATAAAACAGCGTATTTATGATATTTTACAAATGCCAGTTGAAGAAGCATTGAGACTACAATATGTGGATAAAATTCCGCGTATTATAAATGAAGCATTGTTTAGAGTTGCTCATAGTGTACTTCCAAATCTCAGAGAATATACTGTAATATTGTCACGGAAAGTTCTGCCAGCAAAATTATCTATGCCGCCTGATTTTATATCATTTGCTGACGAGCAAAATGCATACCTGAATGGTAAACAGTTTTTGTTAGAGAATTTTGTTGGAAATGATAGTTTGATTCTTACTGGCGAGGAAACCAAGAATGAATATCCACACAAATGTTTGCCTCAAGAATATAATGAATATCATATATTCTATAATGCGTTATATCCTAAATTAGTAGATGGTGGTGTATACTTTGAGGTAGTTGAATTTGCCACGCAAGATATTCCAGTAGATTCTGATAATTATACTATAAAGAAAGTGCATTCTGAAGCGCCTCGTACTGGGGATATGGAAAGTTATGAAATTCCGGATTTAGCAGCGATGCTTGTTCCTCATTATGTAGCAGGTCAATTGTTAGTACTCGATGATAAAGTTCGGTCTATTGAAGAAATGAATGAGTTTGAAACACTGTTAGCAACTATAAATACTACTCGTAAAGAGCGGCCACGTTCGTATCATTCATCTAAGGGGTGGTATTAATGAATAACATTTATAGACGCCAACCAGTACAACATAAACTTCCGACCGACTTTGAAGACTTAGACAATGTAAAATTTTTGAGTATTAACAATATTAATGGATTACAAGTTTATGATAATCCATTAGTTGCTGACCAAAATTCTACTCATGATTGCAAAAATGTATATCGTGATGAACTTGGTAATTTGACTGTTAGACCTGCGATATGGTATGACGTATCTAATTCTGCAAATAATTATTTGAAAGCCCATAATAATGTACGGTGGTATAAGAAAACATCATTTGGATTATTTGTAATTGAGCAAGATGACGGTTATGATAAAATTATATTTACTGATGAAAATATTGAATTACGTATCTTAAAAGATAGCAATATTGCATGTAACGAAACAGAAGATGGTATATACTTTTTGATACAAGAGCATGAGAAAGGTACATTACAACTGCATAGATTTTTCAAATCAGAAGATAACTATGCAGTAGAACAAGTAACTGGCGAAATACAGTTAAATGATAATATAAATCCAAATTTGAGTTTATATAATATTCTGAATAATAAAATGTATTCGCCGCAAACAGTTATAAATTCTGATGATAAATTCAATAAATATAATACTACTGCCGAAATAATCGCTAATGAATCTATTTCGCTAAATAGTATTATTAAAATATTGAAATATTCAGAAGGATTAGCATTATTTTATCGCATGAATGATGAAATAAAAGTAATCTTGTTTATTGATTCTGGTTTGATTACTAATATAACCATTGGTACATATGCAGAATATGAGTATGCAAACGAGCAATTCTGTATCAAAGATTACTTTGATGGCAAATATTTTGATGTTACATTAGTATATAAATCTGATAACGAAATTCGAATTGCTGAAATTACAATATCATATACTGGTACTGTTACGGTTGTGAATGATGTAAAAGCTATTAATAAATCACATAGCGGAAAGATTTTTATGGAAGTATTTCCGCTATATGATGGGTATTATTTAGGAGGAGAGCTTAATACGCTTTCTAATGGATTTTATCCTGTAACACTTAGCGTTTGTAAGGCTGGCAAAGTTATAACAACATTTTCAGAAATTTATTATAAAGATAATGCAAACGATGAAATATTATTTGCTGTAGCACCAACAGACACAAATATATTTATTGTATCTATTACAAAAAATTATAAAAATGTATCATCATGGACAGCAGATTACAATGTTTATGAATATTCTAAGCCTACAAAAATTGATAGCGGTGTTTACAGTTCTGCACAACTAGCATGGCGAGTTTCTAATGCAAGAGTAGAATCATTTCAAAACTTTTGTTTATTACAATTAGCGAACTACTCGTCTTCTGACTTTACAGATGATGAACATTTTGCTGATATAAAATTATGTATTGATAAAAAATCTCCAGATATGCAGTACTTGATAGATACCGATGCTGCCAATATAAATGCAAGTACTGTTGCTAGCAGTAGTGTTACATTATATTTATACGACGACACAATGGAATATGCATCAATTGTATATTCTATTGGAGAATCCACTGATACTGTTAAAAAATATTATTTTGAATCAGGGCCGGCGCTGGTGTTTGGAGATTGGGTGTTATCTCTTGCAGATAAAATTAGGTATTATAAACGTGAAATTCAAGGAACTAATACACCATTAGAACGTCCTACTGATAAAATTCCAGTACTATCTCAGTTTGCTGAATCGATAATTACAAGCTTTTATCTTGATGGCTACTATTGGTTCATAACTCAAAAGCATATTTTTGGTACTGGTGCAGCAAATGGCCAGCTCACTATTGAGTTCTTTGACCCAATGAAATATTATGCTGTGACAGAAAAACTCACTGCAGCTATGCGTATATCCGACACAAGCTTTTGGGTATTTCATAATGATGGTGCATATTTGATTTATAAATCTACAGCATCAAATGACGATGGTTCATATTATGTATGGTTATGCACAAATACCGCAAAGTCAAAAGGCTGCGATTTTCTAAATGCAATAGTTACGTTACCAGTTAGCAGTAATGTCGCTGTGGTTACCGCTGAAGATATTTGTAGCGTTGAAATGAAGGAAAATATACAGTCTGATGATAGAACATTGGTACCTATGACAATGAACTTTAGAGAAATGGTTAGAGATTTGTTGAATCATACTTCCGATATTGTAATTGTAAATTATAGGTATTCTACTATATTTTTCTTAAATAAAGAAACTGTTGATGGCATATTACCAGCAATTGTTTTTGATAATTCTATAAATTCATGGTGGTATTGGGAATTTCCAGTAGATAGAATATACCAAGCAAATCAAACTGAAATAAATGTAGAATTATTGATAGAATATAAAAGTACTAGGGTTCTATATAAATTCTCAGATGAATTATTCACCAAGCGAGTTGGTGCAATTGATTACGAAATATATGCTGATAAGTTAAAAGCAATAACAACTATTCATAAATATGCTACAGTAAATTTAGTACCAGACTTTCCTGATAGTAATTTGTCAAGTATTACGGACTTTAGTAAATCACCTGGAATTATTTATAACAATCCGCAAGATTCATCAATTACTTCAGTTAAGCTTAGAAACTTTGCCGATGCATTTAGCGGAATAACTGCTGGTACACGAAGGTTTCATGCTATTCGTACTTTAACAGCATCTGGAAGACAGACTACTGATTTTTCGTTTGCAAATATATATTTATATAATGAGTCTAGCAGCTCAATCGGTGGTAGTGGTACTAAATACTATCTATTCAAAAGCGATGTATTTGATAAAATGGAATTTGATTTTGACTTTGAGGTCAAGGAAGAATATCTGAATTATCAAATGTATATGGAAATGGGCAGAAATTTGGGTCAAGTACAATATACAAATGTAGAAGTTGACTGGACAGAAACTACCGAAAAACCTGAAGAAATTGTACAAATCAATTGGGAATGGGAAAGTGCTATTTTGTTATTTGGCACAACAGATTTCAGAAAGCAGTTATTATTTACTACTTTTACATTTGATGATTACTTTGATACAGATAACCATCTTACTGACAAATCATTTGTAAATTTTGAATTTTATTTTAAGATTTATTCACGACGTTACGCAACTACTTCTCCACAAGTAACTAGTACAAGTGTTGAAAGAGTCACTAATAATGCTTGTAGAACAATGATTGGCAATTTCAATTACTTACAAATGGTTTTATGCAATCGTAAATTTGAAGACGATGATGAAGGTTACTCTGCTTTAATCAAGCCTAAAATTTGCAACATTTCATTGAAATATCGTATATTGCGAGGTACTTTGACATGATAGAAAATACAAATGTAATTCCTAGAACTCTTTATATGCAACAAAGCTCTGATAAAGAGTATCAAAAGCTTCATCGCGAAGATATTAAAAAGACTACTGAAATTCTTGATTTTGAATTTGAACGTAAAGGCAGAGATGTCTCAGTAGATTGGATATTAAAAGTTGCAGAAGCATTGCAATATTATAAATTGCTTACTGGTAAACAGTATGTTAAAAAAGAACAGGAGGATACTATCATATGAATTTACTTGTATCTATTGCAGAATTTGAATTACCTGAATGGCTCAATGTAGGTACTCTTGGTACTGTACTCACGTCAGTAGTATTAATGATAATATCACTAATCAAAACTGCAGCAATTAATAAACTTAACAAAGCTACATCGACTAGTGAAACATCCATATTGACCACCATAGTTGATAATTTACTTGCTTTGAAAACATCTATTATAGAAGTTATAGATGCTACAAAACAGAATTTGACAAAAATTGAAACTGCATTAACTACTTTCAAAGATAGTCTGAACAATCAAAAGAATATGAATATGAATCTTGCAAAGTATGTTTATGAGTGTTTTAATTTGTCAAATTTGAGTCCTGAAAAGAAAGCTCAGCTTAAGCTTCTTTGTGACCAGATTTTCTATACTGATAATACAGCATTGATTGAACAGTTGCAAGAAAATAAGCGTAGTCTTGAACAGCAGCTTCTTAATAAAGAAAAAGAACTTGCAAATGTGAATAAGAATTTGCAAGAAACACAGAATAAACTTGAAGAGCAGCAGACTACTGTTAAAAAGAGTAGGAGAGTATCGTGATGAGTAAATTATCAGAATTTCGTAATGTTGTTGAGAAGACTAAAACTGAAACAACCGATAAAACTTCAAAGATTAAAGAAAAAGTTACGAAAGTTTCTGGTAAGCTTAAAAGTTTTAATAAGAATACTTGGTGGGAAATATCAGCATATATTGTGCGTACATTGAGTGTAGCAGTACCTACTTGTGTTATAATTACAATTGACGGCTCATGGGTAAAATCCGGTATTGGATTAACTGCAACCGTTTTATTGATTGCATTGGCAATAATCTATAGACAACCATTGAAGAAAGCTATGGGTTATGCACCTGGTGTTGTACCATTTACAATATTTGTAATTGTAGCATTATTCTTTAATACTACAGCAAATGCTTTATTGACTGTTGGTATTTCAGGATTAGGTGGAAGTATTATCGCAATACCGCTACATTATAAATACTTACAGTCTAAGAAACCGCCTGAAGAAGACCCACAAGTAACCGTGCTAAAAAGCATAGCTGAGAAACTTGATAACTTAAATAAATGACCAAATATACCAGCAAATTTGCTGGTATATTTCCTATTTAGCATAGTTTGATGTTTACAGCATATTATATATTATAGAAAACTTTGATTTGAGGTATTATAATGAAAAAATGGAAGACGCTAATATTAAACCTTTTGGGTTTGATAACAACTGCAGCGGCCATTGCTATTATTTACTTTGTATTATACTTGCAAGGTACTATAAAGCATATCGGTCAATCAACTGTAATTGAATTCATTGTCATGATTATCCTATCAACTAGTACAAAGTTTTTCTGGTATATTAGCACTGAAAGTTCAATTAGAAATTCAGATAAGTATATAGAAAAACGTGATTTGGCACTTGGGGCAATAAATGAAAGCATTACAGACCAGCAAGATTTTGATAAGTTTATTGATGTTCAAAATTTAGTAAATTATAACACATTTGTTTCTAACAGGTGTAAAGGCTTAACTCCCAAAAATTATAAATTAACTTTTGCGAATAAACTCACTAATATAAAACGGCGTTTGGCACATCAAAGACCACTCACATCGCGCGAATTTTTGAATGCCTATATAATGCGAGTCGAACGAAAAGCCAATGCTATACACAAACTTAGCGCTTCAAATATCGTTAACTTAAATGATTCTGAAGATGGGTTAATTGATGACCGAAATGACGCGAATAAATCAAAGCGTAATTATTTGATAAGTAGTACAGTTATGTCAATAGTAACAACGTTCGCTAATGCAATGATTGGATTCATGCCAAATCCTGATGTAGACAAATCTGCGGCATTAGTCAAAATGGTAATGTATTCGGTTACTATTTTGATGTCAATTTTACAGGCAATATTCAAGGCATATGTATCAGTTCAAATGAATGATACTGCATATTTTCGAAAAATAATAAATATTCTTGAAAAATACGTATCATATAAAGAATCACCCGTAAGTATTGAAAAAGTAAATTATTACTTTGAAGAGGAGGCTAAAAATGCCATTAATAAATACTCAGATTCTACCGAATACACAAAATCAAACAACGATTCTAGATACAACACTACAATCGACGACGCAGAAAGTATTCGACACAACCAAATTAGTCCAGAACAGCTCTCAATCTTTTGATGAAGAAACCAAAAAATATCTTGAGTTAGTAGGCGTAGATAATATTGATAAACAGTTCAATGCTGCAGTGCAAGCATATGACACTCAAATACGTTTGCAAGCTCAGCAAATGTATGTGTCCACTGCGGTAAGCAATTTAGCTTCTGCAAATCAAATGGCTGAATCGTCGCAGCAATTAGGCACTGGTGCTACGCAAGTACAAGCTAGTAACTTCCAAAATGCAGTAGCTTCACAGTATCAATCATTGGCTCAGCAGGTTGCTCAGTCAAGAGAAGAAATTATGCAGTCATTGACCGAGAGCTATGAGCAAGTTATTACTAATTTATTGGGTGAGCAAGATGCTCAAGGTAACTTTGAAAATATTCTTAATTATCAGCAGAATGCACAGTTGGCATTAGATTCATTATTAATGTCAATTGCACAAGAACTTAATATGGGTAGTGATACTTATACTGCACTTGAAGGTGAAACTCCTGAAAATTATGGTTATGAAGAGTATTTATTAGAGCGTGGCTACTTAGCTTATACAGAAACTCCCGGTGAGTATGAAGTAACAGATAGAGCTATTGCAATGTTTGATAAATATTTGAATGAGGATTTGACTTCTGAAGAAGCTTCTGAGCGGCTTAATACACTTGCTTCTAATATGGCTAGAGCTGAATATGGTGAACGATGGGATAATATGACACCTGACGCGCAAGCTAAAGCGATGATACCATATAAAGAATGGTTCTATGAAAATCAAATAGGCTTGCGTTATACCACTTTTGGCATGTGGAGTTATGATGAATCTGGTAATATTGAAATTGATACAATTTGGGAAGCTCCAAATATAAATGAAACAGATTTCAATGAAAGGTTTGGTTACGAGTTTACTGGTGACTATATAAGTGCTATTGATGCGCAAGGTGATAGCGCTCTTGCGGCACCTGCTGCAGGTGCATTAGCTGGTGAGATTCCTGATGGCACACTAATAATGGCAGCAGATACATATTATGTATATTATAAAGGTGGATTTTATAAGACAAATTATACTGTAGATAATATGCCGCCAGTTATACCAGAATATACTGCTAAGAGATTATATTTAGAAGTAGCTAGTGCTGCGTTAGATGATGGTATTGTGATTTCTATACAGGGCAATAATTATGTTTATTATGATGGTAATTTTTATGATGCTAAAAATTATTTTTATGATAATTACAAGCTGTATAAAACATCGTCTGCGTTCAAGGAAGGTGATTATTTGCACGCAGGTACATATATACTTGGAAAATTTGGTAATATGATATTGACTAGCTTATTCACACAAGACCGTGATAAGTGGAATGAAGCTGCTAATGAGCTTAAAAACTCTGGTACAAATTATTGGTTAGAAATTACAAAATATAACAATGAATTAAAAAAGAATGCAACTGAGGTAAAATAATGGCAAAAAATGTAATTTATAAAAGCCCTAAAAAGGGATTAATAAATAGCTGGACTTCTATTAGAAACCAAGCACAGCTTTCTGGTATATATGAAGAAGATGTATATTCTCAATTGGCGCAAGACAACGACCCTATAAAAGCCCAAAGCTATTTGTCTATGTTGGCTGCCAATGGCGATGCTTTGAAATCGCAATTACCTCAGCAATATGATACATACGAGGTTGAATCCAAGTATTCAATGCTTGTAGGCTTATCAAATATCATCAATTATGATAACAATAAAGAAGCTATTGATATACAAAATCAAAATAACGAATTCAAAAATCAATTTGGCAATAATGAAAACTGGGTAAATAACTATGTGAATGATAAACTTGGCGGCGATTATTCAAAGTTTAATCAGCAATTCAAAGATGCTGAAAGTCTGTCGAGTATATATGATGAAGGCTACTTTGCTGATTCAGAATTATCTTCTGAAGATATTACAAAAGCCTATAATGATTTTTCTACAGCATATAGTAGTTTTATGGATAGTTATACACCAAAAGAGTATACTGATTATGCCACTATATTAAAAAATATAGATGACTATGATACTCAACTCAAAGCACAAAAAGCATATGAAGATATGCATACTGCTACAAAAGTATGGTCTACTATCGGTCAAGTACTTACCTCAATTGTTACTACACCTATAGAAATGGTAGAAGGTATTATTGATGGTGTATCTTACGGCATTGCTACAATAGCTGAAATAAGAGATGATTACACTACAGCTGAAGAGGTGCGCGCTTTTGCAGATAAAGATATAATTCCTACATCAGTTTGGCTCACTGATATGTTCGAATATTCATATGCCACTAATCCATATGCTACTGGTATGGGACAAAAAATAGGTTCTATGAGTCTTGGAATAGTGCAATCAATATCTCAAGTAGTTACTATGGTGGGCCTCAATGCTTTAATTCCCGGGGTTGGTACTGCTGTATATTATGCCAGTATGGCTGGCCAAACAGCTTCTGAATACTCTCTTGAAAATCCTGATAGAAGTATGACTAATATTTTTGCCTATGCTTCATTGAAGACTGCTTTGAGCTATGCTATTGAAGGTCTTTCGCCTTCTGATGCTTTCAAGCAAAATTTTGCTCCAAAAATTTGGAGAAAGCTGCATAGCAAAGCAAATGCACCTGCTAAGATTTTAATGGAAGCTATAGGTGAAGGTGGTGAGGAATTTGCTGAAGAGTTCATAGGTACATATGCAATTGATATGTGGTTTAATCCAGATGAGGGCATTCCGAGTCTCGGTGATACTGTCGTACGTTCTGCTGAGGCTTTTCTCGCTGGTGCTATATCTGGCGCTTTTCTCGCTGGTGGTAGTATTGCTATCAGACGTCACGCAATAAACAAAAGCACTTTGAAGTTAGTAAATAATATTGATGGTTCTAATACTACTCTAAATGCTAATGAAATGCTGCTTTTGAGTACGTATTTTAAGAAACTTGATGACAAAGTAAATGCCAATAAGAAACTGTCTAAAAAGGACCAAGCTAACTATGACAAGCTTAAAAGCTATAAATTTGAGATTGACGAAAATACCGGTACTTTCAAAACTTCAATAATTGATGCTTTGAATACTAATATAGTCCAGAATACTACATCTAATTATGGAAGTGTCGATTATGATTATTCTAATTACGATGAAGAATTTGTAGCATCTGAACCTATTGAAGTCGCAGAATCCACCGTTGTTCAGGCAGTTGATGATTATAATAACACAATAAGTTCAGATATTGGTATAGATATAAATACCAATACTATACAAACAGTTACAAGTACGGAAGATACCGGTAATTTTACTAATGCTACTTTAACTGACTCCAAATTGTCTAGTAAAGCTTCAAAAAAGCGTTCTGTAAAGTTGAATACTACATTAAGCGCTTCTGAAGTAAATACTATATCTTCGCAAGCAACTACTGAAACCGGTATAACTTTATCTGAACTTACCGCATATTTGACACCTGATAAATTTTCAGATGCTATACAAACATTTGGTAAGTATAGCCAAAAAATAGTAGATGACCTGATGGATAGAGTAGATTATAATGAACGTATTGCTAAACTATCAAAAAATGAAGCTGATAGACTTACTACTCTTGGCAAAAAGGTTAGTGAAGTATTTGGTTCTGATATTGTGGTTGAACCTTATACTGAACTTAAATCAAGTATTGGTGATAATACATACCTTTATTATTCTAGCAATCGTAAACTTCCAGTAGTTTTTGAATATAACGGTAATGTATATCTCAGCGCTGCTGCATCTAAGCTATTTTCTACATCCAAAATTGCTCAGTTAGTACTCGCTACTAAACAAGTATATTATTTGTATGATACCGCTATTGTTGATTCAACTGTAAATGATATTCTTGATGAGTATGTAAAGGCAGCTGAACTTGATACCAAAAATACTGATTATGTCAAAATTGCGAAGCAGCAAGCATTGTTTACAGCATTGTTTGTTGAAAATAGCAAACTTGGCGCGAAATTATTCATGACGAGAAAGTCTGAATACAAGAAAATGGTTGATACTATTCGCACACAAGTTTCAAGTTATGATAGTGTGGATATTACAACGGTTAATTCATTAACCGCTATTGCTGAACGAAACTTATATATGCAGTGTGTGAATAGAATATTTGAATCTGAACAAACAGAAGCACTTAGACAGCTTAGTTCTGTGCTCGGAAATCAAAGTACCTTCTTCAAAAGTGATGCTGATATAGAGCAGTTTATTGCTAATATCAAAACTGAAAATCCTAATGCATTTAGATTTATGACTTTCAAAAGTGATATAAGCTTAGATGCATCTGATTTAGCACTTGCTATTGAGTTCTTTGCAAAGCAGTTTGGATATAAGATACCTAAGAATGCAAATACGCTTACATTATTTGAAATTGCAAAAGGCCTTTTCAAGCAAAGTAACTATACAAATATAGAAGCGCTCAACAGTTATCTTAATCAGTTTAAGGCATTTGAAGGTGCACAAAATGCTGGATTTGAAAACTTGCTCAATTACTTCTTAATTAGCAACTTTGGATTTTGTGTTACTGTTGATAATAAAATACTTCATACCAGACGTCTTGAAGAAATGATTTCAATAGATTCATTGATGGCAAGGATTAAGTCTACTGATTTTGAGCCTTTCTTGCTTTCAACAGTTTTGACTACCACTGGTAAACAACTTCTCGGTCCCGCGTTGCAAAATTCGGATATAGTAATTATGCCTGCCGCATTGCAAAGTAATTTAGGTACTACTAATTATTTTGCTGGTCGTAAAATTAGTAACTTTGTATACATAAATACTGGAAAAAATAATGGTAAGTTAGGTACTGTAGAACATGAAATTTTACATGCTATATCAAATATTAGCGGTGTTACAATGCCAATAAATCAAAAAGGCTTTGCAATTGCTATTGAGAACATAGCAAATGAATTCAAACGTGCCGGTAAGCTTAATGAATTTATCGATTTAGCTACGGATGCAATTAATACGCTTTCGTCAAATTTACCAGAACGTGTTGCACAGCGAGATGGTATTACTAATAAAGGTATCCGTGATACTATTGTCAGAGTAAAGAATAAGGTTACTAATGGTAAACTTAGCAAAGAATCATTTAGAATGCTAATTGATAAATTATCAACAGCATTCTATGCAGTAGGTTATAGGAATGAATTAGTAGCAAATAGTTCAATGCAAGGTATAGTAGGATATAATACTGTTGATGTTAAACATGTTTATGATAGCTCAACAAATGATTATACAAGAAAAACTGCAATATTCGAAGTACATTCTGACATTCCTTTCTTAAAGCTTTTGAATGGTCGTACATATACTTATGACACAAATAGTACTGAAAATTACAATAAAAGGATTGCAGACTTAAAAAGTAGAACTATAACAAAAGACCAAGCGCTTATATCACTTATAAAATCTGGAGCATTTGTTGAAAATACTGATATTACGTCTAATAGTTCCGGCAGCGAAGCAGATTTGGCATACTTAGGCAAAGTATTCTCTGAGGATTTCAAGAACAAAGATATTACGCAGCTTATATCTAAAAAGTTCTGGATGTCTGTGGTAAAAGACCAAGAACTTAGTTATGTTATATCTAAAATGTCCACACAGGATTTTATAAACTTTGTATCAAATGTTACCGGTAAAGAAATAAGTGTGCTTAAAAAAGCTGTGAAAGAAGCGGGCGCTGCAAAGACGGCAATGAATTTGATGAATGTTCCATTTGTTGCAGGTACAGATTATACTGCAGCTTTGTGCAATGGTATTAAGCCCAGAAATCTTTCAGTTCCTGATAATGCCTATACATTGTACGGTGATAAGATTACTGGCATTGTTAGGTATAATGCTGCCAGTAAATCTTGTTCTATTTGCTTAGACAATCTAATGATTGGTCCTGCTACAAAACAAACACTTAATGATATAATCAATAATACACAACCGGGTAGTAGATTATATCTTGCGGGTACGCGCAAATTTATAAATAAGAATGCAGCATTTGACTATATAAACAAATCAAGTGACTATTATTCTGGAAATTCTAATTCTGTAACTAATGCAAATTTTACAGCTGTATTTTCAAAGCTTAAAACTCGGTCTATTATGGGTTATAAGCAAGCTTATCCATATGATACAATCTTTGTCACTAATGATGGTAAGATATATAATTTTGATTCTAAAGGTAAGCTTATTGACCAGATAGAAGATATACTTCTTAGCCTCGGTATATCAGATTCGTTTATGGGTGAGTATACTGTAAATGTCGATACCGGCGATATTGATACTGATATAAATGGGCTTACTCCAAGACTCACTCAGTTATTTGCTGAGAATGGTATAGCAATCTTCAGAAAACAAGGCAGCACTTGGACTAGTACTGGGCGGTTTAATATTTTGCAAGATAGATTTGCAAATACAATTTCTGCAAAAATAAATCCTACAAATGCTTTTGTTAAATTGAGGAGTGGTGTAGCTATTGTACAAGACCCTAAAACTTTGGAAGTTAAAATTGTGCAACGCAATGATGACGGAAGTTTTGAAGGTACTGAAGTGCCGTGGAAAAAGAATAAATGGTATGACTCTATCTGTAATATAATGACCGAGTATCAAATAACTGAATTTAGTCAATTATCGCAATTAGGATTTAGCCAAGAATTTATTGATAAACTTGCCAATTATACCGGCACTAAGACTAAGTATTATGGATTAACACATTCAGATATTTTAACTTATATAAATGATGATACCAATACAAGCTTCTCAAGAAACTTATTAATATCTCATTGTCCTGACAGCTATTCAAATAGCCTTGATTGGAAGCGTAATGGCTATATAACAAATGTATCTGAAGCAGACCAGTTTGTATCTACATTCAATACTTATTTTGCTGTTATGGAATATGCTAACCAATTATTACAGTCTAATAGCTATTCTAATAAGAATAAACTACTCAACATGCTTTCTAAAGTCTACACCAATGAAACAGAACTTATGACTGACTGGAATAGCTTTATGCAAGCAATAAAGCAAGATAAGTCTTATATAGACACTGCTAATGAAATCGCAGATACGATTAACAATAGACGTAGTAGCTTAATTACTGACTTGCTTAATTTGGATGCTCAAAAAACATTGAAATTTGCAAATGGTGTAAACCTTAGTTATAATAGCTTTGCATATGTATATGCGCTCATTAAGAAAGGCTGGGGACTCAATATGCAAGTTAGAAGCACTGATTTGGAAGTATCGCACAAGAATGATACAAATACTGTAAATATTCTTGATAAAGTTGCAAAAATAAAATTTGATACTGAAATAAGCGCTGATGCGAAAGGCTATATCAGTGAAATTGAAGGTACTATTGCAGATATTGAAAGCATGAATTCTGATACTGAAAAGTTAAACTCCTATGACAAACTTCTTGATAGGCTTGAAGAAATAGATAGCGAGTCATTAGATACCATTAATACTGACCAATATGCAAATATTATTCTTAATAGAATGGATGAATTGCAAGGTATTAGTGTTAATAAAACTGATGATGCTTCTAAAAAGATTAGTAAGATAAAAGAGTATTCTGATAATATTAAGACGCTCAATCCTACTGAAAAAGCTCAGGCCAGAGCTAATCTCGAAACTGAATTTCAAGAATTCGTAAACATGCGTGTTAGAAATATACGTAAATATGGATATGAAGGTTATAATAAAATTCGTAAAGCTTATGATTCGCTTGGGGCAAGCAGCCGTGTAAATATATCCAGTAATATTAGCAAGAAAGTTAAAGGCTTTTCTAAGAGAATTACAAATGCAGTTAAAGATGGCAGTATAACTCAAACACAAGCTGATAAACTTAACAGTTCTATGAATTTATTGCAAAACGTTTATCGTGGTTTATTATCTGTTCCCGTAGATTTTACATATAACGGTCTTACGCAATACAATGCAATAAACGAATCTGTAAATATCATTGACGAATATCTTTCTGGTGAGAATATTAAGGCCAAGCTCAAGAAACTTTTGAATTTTATTGACATGGCCGCTATTAATACTCCTAGAACACTCAATGAAAAAACACAAAGAATAGATAGTAAATTTAGATTCACTGTAGAGCAACAGAGATATTTATATCTTCTTGAATCTAGTCTGAAAGGCGCTACAAATCAACAAAAACTTGATGTATATTTGGATATACTTAATTCTGATACATCTGAGTTAGGAAGACCAGTAGTAGCTATACTGCAAGATGAAGTACGTAAACTTTCTGATATTGTAAGCGATGTAGAAGAAGATATTGATTTTTCGAAACTTAAAGATTCATTAAAAAGCGCGGGTATAAATGTTACTACCGAAACGCCTACAAAACGTAAGAAGTATACGCAAGAATCTTTAACTGCATTAGAAGCATCGCGCAGTGTTGTAAGAGCACTGTCTACTCAAAAACGGCATGCTGATTTACTTAATGATAGTACGCCTGCTACTGATACTGCTATGCAAGAAGCTACTAAGGCGGCTTATCAAAAAGTAATGAATTATGACTTTGTCACTGTAGTAGACCACCTCCGCAAAGATGCTGTAGATTTTTATAAAGACCACTTCAGTACCGAGTATGAAACACTAAAAGCCTATCGCAAAGGTGAAATTACTCTTACATCTGATGAATATGAAAGTTTAATTGCACATAGAAGGCAAACTATTGATTCATATATCGAAACATATAGTAAAACATACAAAGACAGATATGAAACTGTACATCGGTCATTCGATAATCTTCTTGAATTCAAAGGTAATCCTATAGCCGCTAAAATTTCAACCGGTTTACATATTGCTTATGCACGATTTATATATGGTCCTAAAACACAAGCCAATATCCAACAATTCTTAAGTGAAGTAGATTTAGTATTATCTGAACGTAAAATTAATCAAGTTATTGCTGGCAATTCTACTAAGCGGAATACTAAGGATTATATTACACTTGCTGAATCTACTAGTGACCCCGAAGCTAATGCAATTCTTAGAACTTTAAGAGAAGGCAAGTATCTTGATAGGTCACAGGTTTTTGCTGAAGAACTTGGTAAAGTAACACAGCAAATGACAGAAGCACAAAATCTAATAAATGCAGTTACCGGCAATTATGACGGGGATATTGAAAAGGCTCTCGCTAAGCGAATTACTGAAGTTGAAAAGATTATTGATACTGTCACATCTGATTTGAGTCAAGGTACTAAATTAACAGAATATAGAACAATGCGTCTTGAAGCAAAACTTAAATCTGCTAAAGAAGAACTTAGTAGACTCAAAGATTTGCAGGCAGGAACTGCGCAGCTTGCTGAAAATATTATTTCTGATGAGCCTAAGCCTAAAGATATTGATATTGACATTATTGATGCGCTTACCGATGATAGTGAAGCCGATATTGACTTTACAAAGCTTGCTGATGATGATATTGATAATATATTTACAGATGATGCAGATACTATCAAACAAATAAATAAGACTACCGATAAGCCTGAACGTACTCATGATGAAATGTATAAATCTGCAACATATTCTTCTGAATCACCTTTGATGGATGCTAATGCGGATGAAATGTTAAGATTCATACCTGAAAAGACACGTACAATCATTGAAAATGGTAAGGAAAAGACAATTACTGTTGCGAGTACTGAAGAATTCTTAAAGTACAATGCTGATAAACTGAATAAATTCTTAGCTGACTATACTGCAGTTAAAAACTTTATTGCTTGGTATAAGAAATCACCCAATTTGTCGATTGATAAACAAACAAATGCAATGATAATTTTATCACAAATCAGCGCTAATCTTATGATTAAAGCTGATTTGCGGGCAGAAGCATCTGAATTAATCAACAAAGCTCGTAGAGCTGCTGGTAGACAATTATCATTAGCAAGAGGCGAAGGAATGACACCAGTTGATGAACTGGGTATGTTAGCCGAGCAAGATTTACCTTTAACTAATGCTGATAGAGCAGAGTTAGCAAAGATTTCTGCAGCACAAAAGCTTGCTATTAAGAATAACGATTACAAAGCAATTGACCAAGCTATGACAGATGCTTTAACAGTATTGTCCAAATATTCTAATCATCTGGATAGAAAAGTTAACGTGTTTGAAAAAGGGCTTACCCAAGAAGAAAAAGCTGTTCGCTGGCACAACCTTGCGCAAAGAATTACTTCTTGGAGATATTTTGCGATGTTGTCTGCACCTGCGACATTCTTTAGTAGAAACGTTGCTGGCAATGCCTTGATAACTGTTATGGATAAAGTATCTTCTAAAGTGGGTACTTTATTTGGTAAATTGCAAGACAGATTTAGCAAAAATGAAGATGGTACACCTCGGTATAAACAAACTAACAACAAGGCTTCTAATAAAGCAAAGTCTGCTGTAAATAGTCAACTTGTAGATTCTGGATTAGTTGATTCCATACTTGCTGGTACTGTTTCTAAGTATGATACTGGTTATTCAACATCAAAGAATAAACTCAAGAAACTCATACTTGGTTCTAAAAAGACTGGTGATAGTAATCTAGATGTAATGGATACTGATGATACTAATTTACTTAGCGATACTTTGAATGAACGTACTCCTTTTGGTAATTCAAAAGTTGGTCAAGTACTCAATACAATGTATAATAAGATATTCGGTATTATGGATAAATATGATAAAGTATTTATGCGTAAGTATATGATAAATCTTGTTACACAAGTTGTATCTGATAACTATACAGATGCCGACTATGCTGCACTTGAAGCTGGTGATAAAAATGCAATACGTAAATTCCAAGATATTGTTGCCTATGCTCAAGATGAAGCTTTGAGAACATACTTTAGATACCAAGGTAAAACTTATACGGCATTAATGAGACTTCTTGATGGACATCCGGCAGCCAAAGCTGTATTTGCAACCATATTCCCTTTCCCGAGAATTTTGCTTAATACAATGAGTACAGCTCTTTCATATTCGCCTGTAGGATTCATTAAAGCGGCTATGACAATGAAGTCTGATGATACTGTATTCAAGAACTTAAAAGTAAGCAAGCAATTAGGTCAAGCAGCAGTAGGTACAGTTGCTATGGCAATTGGTGCTATTCTTACAGCACTTGGTGCGATAAGATTTGATGATGAAGATAAATATTCTGGACCTAAGCTTGTCTTCTTTGATGCTCTTGAAATCAGTCTTGAAGACCTTGCTCCTGCAGCTATACCGTTTATTGTAGGTGCTTCGTTTACCGATGGATTAACAGGTAGCCTTTGGGATGGAATTACTAATTCGGCAAATGCTTTACTTGAAACCACTATTATCGGTGATTTGATTAATACCTTTGGTGGAAACAAAAATGCACTTGATGTCGTTAGTAATACTTTCTCGGTATATGTCAATCAGTTCATGCCGGCAGTTGTTAGACATGTTACAAGATTACTCGACCCTACTCAAAAGAAATATAGTTCAAATGGAGGTATAAAAGTTCTTCAAAAGATTGCTGCCCAAATTCCTTTGCTTAGCTATGTAGTCCCTGCAAAAGTTGATAATTATACTGGAAATGATGAAACATATTATTCAGATTCTGGCAATAAGTTCTTAGCAGCACTTATGGTAGCATTGAATGCAGTACTTCCTGCGAAGATTTCTTTGAATAATCCTAGCGAACTCGAAATTGAATCTAAAGCAAATGACGCAGCTACTACAGGTCCTTCTAAAAAGTATACAATTGATGGTGTTGAATATACTTTGTCAACAAAAGAATACCGTGAGTATCAGAAGCTTAGAGCTAAATTATATAATGAATATGCTCAAGAATTGATTAAAACACCAAAGTATGCTAAGATGACAAATGTACAAAAACAAAAAGAATTGAAGAAACTACAGTCAAAGGCCACAGAAGAAGCTCGTAAGCAGCTTAAGATAGGATAAAACAATCACCCGAGAGATTTTGACGTCTTTCGGGTGATTTCATTATAAAATGTATTCGGACCGGTAGTTGTGGGACGCTACCTAACATATATAAAAATTTTGGCCTTAATAAATATAAAGGGCCCTATGCGCACGCTATATAGAGCGTCGTACGACTTCCTATTAATATTTTAGCGATTTTCGCCGTTATTTATATAAATTTGGCTAAAAATAAGGCCGGCATCGATGCCGGCCAATTAGTTATAATCTTTGCATTTCAACTGCATTCTTTTTAGCAGCTCGTATATACCACTCATAATCAATATCTATTAAGTTGGTATCTTTAGTTATTGCATCATTGAATAATCTACAATGTTCAGGTATGCTCGCAATCTTATCATGCCTTTGGTCATCGCACTTATATAAGGTACCTCTACTTGTGTCAATAGTTGCATATACCCTATTTACATTTGTAGTCGGTACTTCATTTTTACCATCGGCATATACTACATAATCATATGACCTACCTTTCATAGTAGTCATCATAAAGTTTAATGGATTGCGTTCAGACCTAATATATTCCTCAATAGAAATATTTCTTGCATAAGACTCAATGACTGCATTATTTATTACTGGTGCGTTAAGTGGTGTAAGTGGAACATCTGAACCAGACTTCTTTGCCCAACGGCCTTTGAGCTTAGGCTTAGCATTAGGTGCTGGCAACAAAATATAGTTATTAACATTCTTCTGAAATATTGCATATTGCTCATCTATATCAAGTGGTATATTTGCTACATCACTAAATTTTTGCAATGCTGAATAAAGTGCATCAAGTTTGTTTCTTGCTACTTTCAATACAATACCATCAGTATTTGACTGTATAAGCGTTGCACCAATTTCAAATGCTATTTTTGCCATACAAGTCGTCAACAACTGACCAGTCATGCATAATGCAATAATTCTTTGTGGGTCATATAAAGCACTAGTAGATTGGCGCATAGCACCAGTAGCAGCATTAAGAATGAGCTTAATAGAATCTCTTAATCCATAAGCATCACGGTATTCATCAGTATCACCTTTGCCTTCTTTCTTTAATTCACGTAAATGCTTCTTTAGTCTGCGGCATTCGCTAAGTAAATATCTGAAAGTTTCTTTACCTTCTTCTGGTACGCCTTCTGCAAAGTAATCATGATTACAAAGCAATGAAGGATATAGATTTTCAAAATCTGCATTTACAAGTATATATTCATCATCTGATACCGAGTATAATGTATCATAATATGTACCATGTACACCACCAGCACCATATACAAGATTATTTTTCAAATATCTGCATTCATATGAAAAGTCATTTGTTAATTCTGCACCTTCAAACTGAGCTAAAATTGCTGGATGAATTTTCTCTTTGAATATATCTTTAAGGCTATCTGGTATTTCATAGGTAGTTTCAAATGTACTGGGTCTTTGTTTTGCATGCAACATCTTTGCACATACTTTTGCAGAAGTATTTTTGATACATTCAGCTTCACTCAAATCTGACAATCTTGCGCAGTTTGCTTTTGCACTCAAATATCCCCATCTAGCAGTAACCAATCTATTTGTGGCGAACACGTCGGCCTTACAATACTGAATAATAGTTTTCTTGTCTTCTTCTGTAAGGTTTTCTTTGCCAAATGGTACATCGCTTTCTTTTATAGCTAGTCCAGTATTAGACTCAAACTGTTTTAATGAACCCATTGTTTTCAAATCATCAAACAAATCTGTGAATTCAAACTTACGCCAGAAACTTAAGCTTTTCCATTTGTTATCATCACTATTGACAATCTCAAGGTTATGCTCATAAAGCTCCTCAGGTGTATAGCCAGAAATTGCGAGGTCCAACATTTGCATATCATAACCTTTTATGTTAAAACCCACTAAATAACCAAGTTTAGATACTTGCTTGAGAGCATCCCTATAGTCGCGGTCATCTGAAGTAATTACAAATTGTTCAATATTGTCATTACCAGTATATACATTCCATACCATACAATTCCAATGCGGAAATACTTCCCAGTCAAACACAATAAGGTCTTTATTCATCTATATCATCCTCATCAGTTTCAGTATAAATTGGCAAATACTGTTCATCAAAATCATTCAAATCTTGATAATTTTCGATTTTGTTAAGTAATTCAGTTACAGCTACCATATAGCCTGTATCAAACGACATACCTATAGAAGAATCTTTTGCCGCGTTTGTACTAGCTAGATAACATTTTGTATATTGCAAATTTTTAAGATACTTAACAAGGGCATTCCTATCAATAGGTGTATCTGCTAATTCAGGCTTCATTTTTAATCTCCTTAATATCTATTCTAATTATAGTACCGCATTTATAAACTACGATACGTGCATCTGAATTTTCAATAACAGATTTATTGTATTTACCGTTAGAAATATCTTCAATAGCATACTTTATTTGCAAATAATACTTTACAAAGATTGCACTCATTTTATTACTCCTTTACAATTATAAATTCCAATTTTACATTTACTTACTGCATTTTTACGTTTGTTATAATACTTACAAGTGGTACATTTTCGGTTAGGGTCTAGTTTAACCTCAAATAATTTGCAACAGTGTACAAGCGTTATCGAGCACTCTTGAAGCATACATCTTTCATTCTCAATGTCGCCCCACTTGCAATTATCACAAGAATAATACTTATATTCTTCAGCTTGAAGCTGCTTAACGGTTTTATTTCTTTTACGTTTAGACCTTGTGGCCACCATGTAGCATACTCCTTGTCTGATTATACTTTAACTTAGTATCAATCAAATCATAAAGCTTATATTCTGAATTACTACTTTGATTAATATACCTCGATATTAATGCAATAAATGAAGAGAATATACGGGATATGCATTTCTGCGCAATCAAAGATTCATATTCATCAGAATATTCTTTATTTGCAACATCATAGTATTGTCCAATAATTGCATGGCATCTACAGATTATATCACATAAATCATCTTTTGTAAATGCTTCATTACCTACATTATATGTTTTAAGGTCATAGCCTTTATATCCGCAAAAACTTAATGTTCTAATTACAGCATCTGTTAACTCAAAGTATATTCCATCAGGTTTCGGTGATAAATGATACCATACTTTCATATCTCTGAAGTTATTTTTATTCCATGCTGAAAATGCTTCGCTCAATTCCTCGTGAATTGCAGCAATGTATGACATATCATCTTGCATACTAAGATAAAAGCCTTTTGATTTTGCGTTTCTATAAGCTATATCGCGAATTGCATTAAGTTCCATCTTATATTTCCTCATCAAATTTGAATTCTAAATATTTTCTACTTGCCAAATAATCACATAAATGTACATACTTTTGTTCATCTGTAACAGGTACTGGCAAAATTTCTGCGTTAGTCTTCCAATCTTTATTCCACTGTCCCATATGTGTTATAATCAAATCATACAAAATATCTGCAAATTCAATTTCACCTTTGGCATTGAAATAATCTTTATAAATCTTTGCTGCAATTGCTGGATGCTTTGCTTGCGCATACTTGCTGAAATTTGTACCATGCTTAAAGGTATCATGTAAAATCAGAGCAGCTATTATAAAATCAAGTTTAATATCAGGTATATAAAATACCGGTGCTAAACCTTTTGCAATTCTTACAGCTGCTTGAGTATGCCTAACTAAACCACCTTTACCAAGAGAATATGCTGGGTGATACTTACCAGTACTACTCGCAGGTACTTCGAAGAAATAATCAGGAATAACATTCTGAATTATATCTTCAAGATAGTCTCTGAGCTTATCATTTTTGATATACCCAAGTTCAGTACTAAATACGCTTAATTTTTCTTGTTCGTCCATATTACACCTCATTTTATTATAATAAATTTTATAAGCTATCTTAGATGCACCTAAGACGCTCACATTTTAATTTTATATTAAGGGCTTATAATTTATATTATAATTAATATAGGCCCTTAAATCGCGACTAAATACTTCCTATTCATCGGCCACAAATTTACCTCTTTCTAGATGTATATGCAATATACTGCATACATTTTCTACAAAAGTTTCTATAGACTGTCTACTCTTTCCAGAATTAATACACCATGATTGATAATCTGCATATTTTTTAGTAAGCGAGTGACCTATAAAATCTTCTGCACATCCAAGTTCCTCAGGTGTGAGTGCCATATTATTTGTCTTACTTTCTTTAAGAAATGTTAACAAAGTTGATGATTGAGTCTTGAACTTCTCAAGAGCTTCTTGGCAGCAAATAGATTCAGTAAGTCTATCATTTTGTAGTGCATTATTAATTGCAAGAAATGCTTGCCATAATAAATACTGAAAATCTTCATGAGTAAATTCTTCAATTAGATTTGTATTACGTTTATCAACCGCAATTCTATTTGTAATTTCAAGAATTTCAAGTCTTCTATAAAGACCATCAGTTTTATCTTTGAATAATGGCATTTTATTGCATGAGAAAATGAACTTTGCTTCATTTACTAGTTCATAAGGCCTTTCATACTTTTGCTGTACCATAATAGGTAATGTACCACAAAGTATCTTAATTGCTGCACCATCAAGATAAGTATTCATCGAAATATCATCACCAATATTAACCATTTTATCTTTGAGTTGAGCTGGCATAAAGGTTGATTCTAAATCCTGCATACTCAATGCTGAGCAATTATGTGGACCAAAGAACCTTCTGAGTAACTCACAAAATGTTGATTTACCAGTAGCACCAGGTCCCAATAAAAAGAATATCTTTTGAAACTTGTTTCTCGATACCAAACAATATCCTATAAACTCATACAATTTAGTGCGCTTTTCAATAGCAATCGTTTGGTCATCATCTGGTTTACCTTTGCTATATCCAGCAAGACTGTTTATAAAATTCTCAATTCTATCAGACTTAACACATGACGGTATGAATTCTACATCAACATATCTTGTTGAAATATATGAAGAATCAAAATCTGATAATTCTCCAGTTAATAAATTAAGTACACCATTTCTAACTGTTATTTTCCGCCAATCACTGTTAATGTCTTCAGATGGAATATAAGTCTTAAGCTTCATGAATTCAATAATTTCATCTCGCTTTGCTTGACCAAAATCAGCATATCTCGCATGTATATATCTTGCCAATTGAAAGTCATCACATTGCTCATAATACTTACCATTGAACATATACATGCCTTGCCTTGTAGTAACTAACTTTATTTCATGTAATAATTCAACAGCAATTGCATTTGAACTTATCTTAGCAGCCTCTACACCACGCTCAAGATTTTTCTCTGATAATATTGTTTTATCTATTTCTTTTTGTGGTAATGGCTCATCTAAAATATACTGATTGCATAAGTTTATACATTCTTTTATCTGTGCAATACTTAAGCTATTAGTAAATTTTAGTTTTGTCATTAATTCAAATAATGCACCATTTCTACCACCAGCTTTAACTAAGTTCATTTCAGGGCAATCCATCTTTTCGGGAAGCAAATACTGAGGTAAATCAGGTATATCATTTGCAGTGGTTACAACACGTCTATCTGGGTCATTATAAGGAATTATAATATATCCAGAAGCATTTGACCTAGTATCTATTTTGATACCTAACCGACAAAAGCAATTTTGAGTTTGAAACACACCTTGTACAGACTTGAAAAAGAAATGACAGCCATGTTCTGTTTCAAATATTATTGTATCAATACCTTCACCCATCAAAAGCTTTTGAACTTTCTTAGCAACATCTTTATTATCTATATCAACAATTGTATAGCCTTCGGGTACTATCCAACCTATTCTATTTTTAGTATATTTTATGTCATCATATGACAGAATTTTATTATTAATAGGTGCTTTATGACTGACACCTCTGGCTATTGCTTTTGGGTCATTTTTTAGAAATACTTCTTTATACTGTGAATTTGGAAAAAGTCTTTCTATTAATTCAATCATACGTCAACCTGTTCAGACATTAAAATTTTGAAAGTTGTATCTATATCATATCTATTTTGCACACATTCCCAAATCTTTTCTTCATAGGTATCTTTATTAAGCATGGCACAAACAGTACAAGGTTGCGTTTGTCCACTTCTGTATATTCTACCTATAGCCTGATTATAGTCAATATATGAAAAACTAAAAGTATAGAATACTATTAAGCTTGTAAAATCTTGTAAATTAACACCAATAGCTTTTTGTTCTTGTAATAACAATACTTGATGTACACCAAAATCATCAAAATTATCTGTTACTGCTATGCCAATTTGTTCCAACGCTTCTTTCAACTGGTCATAATCGAATTTGTAAATATATACAATAATTAGTTTATCGCGTTCTTCTAATTCCGATTGTACATAATCTACACATTCTTGAAGCTTCAAATTGTCTTTTAATACTATTGGTTTTTTATTCTGGTCATACAAAAATCCATTTGATAACTGATGCAATTTTTGTATACATGCAAGTTTATTAACAGTTTCTTGATGTTCATCTGCATAAGTCACTATACCTTTTGTACAATCAATATATTCTTTTGTTATCATGCCCGGAATATATACTTTCTTAATCGTCAATTCAGGTAATTCTATACAATCAATAGTACGTTTTACACTTGCATGCTTAGCAATTCTTGAAATCAGAGTTTCCATAGCACCCGGTTTCAATTGAGCTGGTTGATATATAAACCTTCCTGCAGCTACATATACTGTTTTACAAATATAGTATTTGTGCATGAAAGTTTCATAATTTTCAGTAAATTCTTCAATATTGAGCGCATGAAATATGCACCATACATCTAAGAAACTTGTCGCATAAGGTGTGCCTGTTAAACCATATACCCTTTCACACTTTTTTGCAAGAGACCTAACAGCCTTTGAAATATTTGACTTACGATTTTTAAGCTTATGACATTCATCACAAATCATATAATCAAATTTATTATTTCTACAAAATTCAAGGTGCCTACTAAGCCATTCATAAGACATCAAAGTGTAATCTTGATTTATAGGCAAATCATCATAATTCTTCCACATGTGATTTATAACATAAGCTGGAGCGAGTATTAATAATTTTCTACGTCTAAGCTTATTTATTACTGAGATAACTGTATTGGTTTTACCTGTACCAACTTCCCAGAACAAGCAAGCATTCAACCGCCTATGCAAATAATTCACACCTTCAACTTGATGTTGAAATAACTTTGTAATCATTTCTGAGGTACTCCAATTTTAGAATTTTCAATAATCATCTTCAAATAATTCATGAAAGAATTTATTGAAAATTTATTACCTGCGCATTCTTCATGAGCTATTACTACATTGAGCAATGCAGCAATTGCATACGCCATTTCTTCACCTGTAGTACCTTTACTAATATGTACTTTATAATCTTGCTCATCAAAATCTTTATCGGTTTTAACATCACGTTCAACCTTAAAGATTGTTTTATTTTTTCTTACCACTTTTAATCCTCCTCGCAAAGTCATTAAACTTTTCTACAAACTCATCATAAGAATATACAACCCAGTACTCTCCTCCAGCATCTCTAATATTTTTCATACAAACTTTTTGAGCGTCTGATTGTATTCCATGAGTATCTTTAACTTCAATACCTACAAAATAACCCTTGATGCAGCAAATGATGTCAGGAATACCAACCTTCATAGCAGCACTTGCTGCATGTTTGAAAAACCAACAATTCAAACCTAATTGCGCAAGGGTCTTTTTAATTTTATTTTCAATTGCCTTTTCTGCCATCTCTAATTTTCTGAAAATCAAAGTCAAGCAATTCAGAGACTTTAGAGAAATTTATAGGACAACCACAAGAATACTTGCCTTCTTGACAAGGTCTCGAATAACAAGTAGGCATAAATAATTCATCATCTATACCAAGCTGCTTGATTACTTCTTCGACCATAAGTCCTACAACATACCTTGTTTCACTTGTATTTCTACGACATAATCTCTGATTTGCTATATACATTAATTCTTCGAGATTAACTTTTACCAGCAGATTATTGCGCGAAGCCATTGGCATCAAATATCCAGCAGTATCATTATCTATACCACGCATTCTTAAATCTTTATACGCATACCAACTTTCAGTACATTGATTTAAGAAAGCACCTTTGAGATTGTCATTATCATACCTTAAATCATGGCAAATGATTTCATAAGGCACAACAAACATATTTTTGATAGGCATATTCAAGTTTGATAAATCAGAATATTGTAAACTGCCAGACATAATATCACAACCAATATGATGTGTAATTAACTGAGATAAAAATCTTCTCGAAGAACCAGTAATTATAAACTTAAAGTCAGTAAATCGAGCAATTTTTGAATGAGGCAAATGAAGCATTTTGTTTAATTTTTCATTTGTCCAATATTCTTTTTTAGTGAAATCCGCAGGCTCACCATATTTACCCATACTTCTCGTCATTTCACAAGCCACTTGAACATCACTGAGTTTATCTGCTGATATTAACTCAACTTTAATTTTATCCATTTATAGACCTCACAAAACCTTTTATCTTTGCAACAGTAGCTTTTTCTTCATCTGTAAGTATACGTACCATCTTGAGTACAAGCTTAGAATAAGTAATATTTGTCTTATTCTGTGCTTTCTCAAGAGAAAATGACGTAACTACATCACCCAAGAAAAGACCTTTTGTAAACAATTTTGTTGCATAAGTATTCAGAACACCTGTAGAACTTACAGGAAGCAACATAGAATAAGGCAACATTTCGCCAGATACTTGAATAAACAGCTGGTGCTTTTCTTTGCAAGCTTTACCGCCATTTTTGCCAGAACCAAATTCTGCATAAGGGCAATCTACACAAGATACTTCTTCATAGTCATATCCTTCTTCAGAATTTTCGGACTCAATCCTGCGCATAGCAGTTACGCCATCTCTCGAAGAACAATCAGGCGGTTGGCTAGAACCATCAAAATCTTTTGCAAAATATACTTGCAAAGGAAAATGGTCTACAATAATACCATTGATTTCCTTGTAAGGTTCCTCATCTATATCAAAATAAACATTGCCACCTGCAGGAATTTTAAGTTGTGGACATTGCAATTTTATACCATTAAGGTTTTCCATTGCATTCTCAGTAATAGGAATCAAATTAAAATCATTTTTGCTAATAATTTCATCTGCCATAATATTATCCTCCATTATTTCTTAGCATTATTTACACTGTTAAGCTGAACAGTACTGGAATCGCTATATGCATATGCCGCATTTACTACATCATGTGTGTCTTTATAACGCTGATATGCATAATAAGCGGTCCTAAGAACTTTAATATCCCAACAAACTGCTATTGAGCGCTCGTATATATCCATACAAACAAATCCATTTTCTACAAGCATATCCTTAACACGATATTTTACTTCTAGTGACTGGAAATCGTGCATTAAACAATCTGCACCAAGATATGAAGCATTATCAATTTCTTTACATATTCTGTCATATTCCATTCTGGACTCAGACTCTATGCTGGAATTTGTATTATCTATGACTTCACATACATTCATAATTATCTCCTTTTTGTACGCACTGTTACATGCGTATCATCATATTTTTTGATTAAATCGCGATATTCAACAGGTACTTCTCCAAATGTTTCAACAACATCTGTGAGATAGGAATTCAAAGTATTCGCATTGATTGTGAATAACTCAGGCGCACGGGTTTTCAATAATTCCATCAATCTATCTTTATTCTCAACTACAGGCGACCATCTTTCTTTTGTTTCAAGAGTGAATGATAATCCCGGAGTATCATCTGATGGCAATATTTCAAACTTTCTAACTTCACTTGCTACCATCTGAGTACATAAATCTCTGCGATATTGCTCATATATCTTCTTCTTTTCATCAGCGACACTTTGAGCAAGCTCATAATCTAATTTTGCCAAACGTAACTTTTGGGCAGTTGAAGTATATTTTTCCATGGTAACCTCACTTTGCTAATTTAGAAACATCCATCTCTTCAACATCGCCAGCGGCTTTATCAGTAGCATACGGGATATTTTCATCATACTGATTATCTTTATCAATCAGTTCAGATATTACATACTGGCCATTAACAAACTGAAGTTTTACGAGTTGCTTAAGACAATCGGGACAAACATCGAGTTCTTGAATAGCAATACTTATACCATTATCTTTTTCAACAATAATGGGCATCGGCAATCTAGTAGACTCAACTTCTTTCTTACAAATATCACAGGTGTGCACAAGTTTCAACATAATTATTCTTCTCCTTCAAAAATTTCAAAACATTTTTCACTACAAAAATCATACCACTTTCCGCTTACCATGCGGAATACCCAGCCTTTTTCTTTGAGCGAACTACTTGCTCGTTTATAACTGGGTTTAGCTTTGAACTTGAAATCAACAGACTTACCGCATAAATCACATTCGCAATGAAGTGTTCCGCCAGTTCCAAATTCAGGATTCCAGTTTATTTCTTTCAAAACTAATCACCTCCATAGATTCGTTTGAATTCCTCAATCAGGTTTGACTTATTTATGTTAGACTGATATATTAACTCATCAATAGAATCTCTTGCAAGCAAATGATAATATATACAATGTCTTGTCTGTCCAGTTCTATATATACGTTTCATTGCCTGAATCATATCACCCCAACTATGCGTTTCCGAATAAAATATACATTTATTCGCCGCAAATAACCCCAAACCTAATGACGCAGCTTGTAAATTTCCAACAAATATCTTTATATTATCATCTGTTTGAAACTTTCTAACTGCTTCTGCACGCTCAGTTACGGCACCATTAATTCCAGTACAGATACCTGAATATCTATTCATAAAATACTCAAATTCGCTTGTAAATTTTGTAAACAATACAACTTTTTCATTATCATAAATAATATCATCTATTAATTGCTCACATAATTTACGTTTACCACAATTAACTTCAATTCCTGAAGTAATTTTCTGAGCTTCAACAATCCTTGCTAATGCTGATAAATCAGAATGGTAAATTATATCAAGTTGCGCATATTGCATCTGAGATAACTTTACAGGAATAACAACATTATCATATCCTTGAAGCTTTACAAAATCCTCAAGATTGCCCATAACTGAACAAGGTAACAAAGATTGCATTAATTCATAAGTGCTTGTCAAACCTCCATTTATAATATATTTTACTTTATACTGCATTGACATAAGTCCATTCCATGTCTTAGGACCTACGCAAGTAAGTATACCAAATAAATCCATATAATCTTTTGTTATAGGTGTACCTGTCAAACCTAAAGAGTATCTTGGTTTAACGTATTTAGATATTGAATTATGTATTTTGCCTTTAACGTTTTTAATTTTATGGACTTCATCAAATATGACCATATCAACATTTACATCATAATTCAATAAAATAAACTGTTCATAGTTGATAACGCACACTGCAAAAGGTTCTTTACTTGTGATAAATCCAGTTTTTGTTGCAGCATTCCTTATTTTTTCATAAACTGTAACATTAAAACCAAAATACTTTGTAAGCAAATCATTCCACATTTCAATCAGAGATTTTGGACAGACTATTAAAACTTTATACAAATCTGATTTTAATCTATCCAATATTCCTAAAGCAGTATATGTCTTGCCAGTACCCATATCAAGAAACAAAAATGCTCTTTTCACTGGGTCATTACAATTATTATAAAAGTTGCATATTTTATCAACCCAATTAATTTGGTAATCAAAAAGTTTAATCATGTTATCCTCACATTATATATAATGACAAATAATAGATTAAATATTCTTTAACGGCAATTTTAATGTAAAATTAATGTAAAATTAATGTAAAATTAATGTAAAATTAATGTAAAATTTATTACGTTTATGGCATAATTTTAAGCAAATGTGATTATTACCGCATGCGCTTGGGCTCACGAACACTCAAGCACGCAATTGTTTAGTGATTAATATTTTAATTTTTTCGAAAATTTTTGGCCAACAAAATGCGCTGCACTCGTGAGGGCGCATACAACACGCGTAAGGGGCTTCAAAACGCATCTTTTTAGTGTATTTTGACTAGAAAAATCACAGAAAAAACGCTCATTTTGCCATAAATTTTGGTTAAATTTTGCTATTCGCATCAGACATTAATTTTGAATACATTTATATTTGCATTCTCAAGAATTTTTAATCCTCTGTGGTCTTTGTAATCTGAAATATACCAAAATTCTTTGATGTTTACATTTGCATTTACTATTAGTGCAGCGCAAGTAACGCACGGTTCTTTTGTGCAAATCATTATTTTTGCATTAGTAGTATTGCTATTTTTAATTAAGCAATTTTGTTCGGCATGTACACATCCAAATTTTGATAATTCAGAATTACATAAACAATTATCTTGGCCTTTCGGTCCGCCATTAATACCAATTGAGTATATTTGATTAAAATCTTCAGATACTAATATTGCTGCAACTTTATCTTTCTTACATTTGCTCAGTGTTTTAAGATTATTACAATATTTGATAGTAATTTCTTCTTTTTGAGTTAAACTTCTTGCATCAAATAACTTATCTGTTAAAGTTAACATGTGGATATTCCTCCAGTAAAGCATTGTATATACTTTCATCAAATTCAGTTATAAATGCAATAGTATTCTTTCTGATACCAAAATATCGATTTGTTCTCAAGTCAATAAAATATAGTATCTTTTTTGTTTCTTTACAAAAATTACCTATATTCACTGAAAGAACCCTCTTTCCTCCCCAAGTTACAGAACATGCTACAAAATACTCAAATCCAGTTTTTAATTCTTTATCCATTTTTGTCTCCATATTTTAATAAAATTTTATTTTTAATTTTATAAGCTATCTTAGATACACCTAAGACACTCATATTTTAATTTTAATATAAGAGCCCTTATAATTTATTTATTTTAATATAAAGGCCCTTAAATAGCGACTAAACACTTCCTTTATTCCTCATTCGTACACATATCTTTATAGTAGCACCAATTACACCATTTCCTGTTTTTAGGAAAATCGCCATTCAAAATCTTTTGTTTAGTGATTTTCGTACTCTTCCAAAGACTCAAACATTCTTGAATATCAGGATTATCATTTACGGTTGTTATAAGTTTAGGTGTTACGGAACTATATACATTGACATACTCAACTTCAATCATTTCAGGAGGTATATTGTAAACCTGATTGTACATATATTTGTACAACAGCAATTGACCTTCTGAATATACTGAGCTTATTGTTTTAGGCTTTTTGGTAACTTTATAATCGCCAAGTACATAAGTACCGTCAGGTCTTTGATATGTGACATCAATTATTGCAACAAAATCATCAAATTCCAATCTATTTTCACATGCAATAATTTTCTTATCTTTATGCCATTCGAGCCATGCACTAGTTAACCTATCAAGATAGTCTTGAGTTTTTAATGTCAATATAGTTTTCATAGCATCCGAATACTCTTTTGCAGCTGAAGAATCTATATAACTTTCGACAAATTCGCGGATAGGCTGTGTATAATTATACGTATAATCGCGTATAATATGTTCTAAGCATTCAAATAATTTATGTATTGCGCTACCTAATTCAAGATTATCATTTGTCGGCTCTACAATATTATCTACATATCTGAATTTGTATTTGCGCGGACAGTCACCATACAGCCTGTTTTGTGAGAAACTAAAAGGAATATTTTTACCATTTATATTCATATTGCACCTCAATCTGTATTAATGCTTATAAGACCAGTTTCCGGCTCTTTTTCTTTATACTTCAACATTCCGTTTTCTATATTATCGTTATGTAACATTTTTAATTTCCTCCTGTTTCAGTCCTAATTGAAGAAATAAATACTTCCTTTTTCGCTTTTCTGCACCTTGCAATGTTTCAGATAGCTTTGTGTCTGTGGGTTTTCCTTTCATTCGATTTTCTGCTTTTACACAAAGCATTTGAGCGCTTCTGTGTACTGATTGAGCTATACAATTTTCATGATATTCGCACGCCCAACAATGATTGCAGTACTTTTATTTGCCAAAGCTCTTTTTACGATACATCCTTGTTTCAAGCGTTATTTGTCTATCTCGATTCGTCATATCTCCTCCTTTGGCTTTCGATGACCTCTCCCGGAGTTTCGGAACGGTGCCTCCGCCCTCTCTTCAGACCGAAGTAAATCAGGTGATTTGTATATGACAACTTCATTGTGAAGATAGCGATGCGTGCATGAGTATACAAAGTCGTATTCCTCAAGTATTTTTGGTGGTTTATATCGCGCTTTTCAAATTCATTTTCAGTAAACGCCCACGGTGAATAAATTCTAACTTTTAATTCCATAATTATCTCCTTAAATCACATGCATTATAAAGTTTGTGGTAATTGAATTTTGAATCAATGCTAAACCATATCATATACTGCTTGAATTTATATTCAAAATGGTCATATATCATTAATATGTCAGCATATACACTCTCATCATCTATTTTATTAATGTTTCCCATAACAAATATATAAGCTACCTCTCGCTTATTATCCTTAAAGTTTTGTAAATACATATCGCCTGCCTGAACTTTCATAAATATTCCACCTCATATACTGGTATTTTGTAAGCCTTTGCAATTTGCATACAGACTTCATAGTTATCTTTGACTTTCTTCAAATGATTGAAATTTGCCTCAAACTCATCAGCTGTATCAAATTCGACAGTACACATGTCTCTTTTGAAATACATAATAACTGCATTTTTATTTCTCAAAAACTCAAACGCTTGCATTATTTGCGGTACAGTATATTTGCATTTATTTCTGTACACTGGACCATAGCAAATTTCTGATATGAAGCTTCTATCAAAGATGACTTGCTTGGACATATCCCAATTTAACATAGTTTGCATCATTTTAGAATTTTTATCAAAATGTATCACTTCAATATCCGGTATTTGCAATTTCAATAAATTTGCAAATGTACTTTTGCCACACTTATCAATGCCTTCGAGAATTATCATAATTCACCTCAAAAATAATAAATATCATTTATCAACAATTCTATATACGGAGCAGTTAATATACCTATTTCTAAATGCTTAACTTTCCGTAAAAATTTTCTTTTTGAATATACTTTATTAGCTACTGCAAATAATATTATTTGCACTTTTGCCAATAAATCATATTCGAGTTTTCTACCAAAATTTTCATCTATGACTATTGTATATATACCTTGACAATAATATTTCAAAGCATTGTCATCACTATACCATTTTTTATTTACTTGTTTATAGATATAATCTACAACAGCTTGTGTTCTTTTAGTCATAAATAAATCTTTTTTAGCAAGATATTCAATTTCAGTAAATGTACTACTTGCCAACATTCTTAATTTGAACTTAATATCTTTATTCATAATACTTCCTTAAATACCCGATATAATCTATTTTTCAATGACCTTCTGATTTCATATATTCTTGGTATACTGAGCTCAAAGATTTCTGCAATTTTCTTATCAGATAAACCTTTCAACCTAAATAACCCGTAAAAACCCATATTTTGCTCAGTATTATTATCACTGTTACTGAGTTTCTTCATATATTTGATTATTTCAGCACAGACACTTAGCCCTTCAATATCATAATCAGATTTTATCATTGAATTTTCGGGTATATCTTCTACTAAATCCTCCAGTTTTGTTTTATTTTTGTATTTTTTGATTATATAAAGACAATCTTTTTTGGCAATTGACCACCAAATTCTGCAATTATCTTCATATGGCTTATCTGGTGCATACAACCCAGATGTTTTATATGTCTTCAACAACATATAATATACTTCTGAAGCAATATCAATATGATTATAATTTGAAAATTGCGCGCCCATTCTATGCGATATTTTTTCAAATAAAAACATATAAGCTTCATCTTTTGTTACTTCAACTGAGTCTGTATATTTTATCAATAATGCGTCTATATTCTCAGCCTCAATCACCTTACCATTTATCAATTTCAAATATTTCATAATTCATACAATTGTTATTTGGCATCCTTTATGCGCATATACTACAATATCTTCACAAGTTTTAGAGTCAATAAATACTTTTTCATAGGTATGAACTCTTAGATGCAAAGCATGTGTTATTATAACATCTCGCGAATAGAATTCTGCATTTGCAGCACATCCATTATTTATCGACCTAATATCAGCATTACAATTATATGAATGCCAACTCTTAAAAGCTTGTGGAAATTTCAAGTCATAGTGTTCTTTCATCAATGATGACATATCATTAACCGCTCTGTCATCAATTGTCCAATTTTCAATAGCCCATGGGTCTTTCTCACAAATTGCTTTGACAAACGCATATTCGTATAAATTTGGATGTCTCTTCAAATTTTTACGGCAGTGTTTCATCATTGTTACAGTAGGTCGAATACTTACAGTAAATAAATCTGTAAGTGCATAATACTTTAGCATTATCATTATTTCAATTGTGTTATCTTCATCAGGCACATCAAGCTCACTATATATGCCATTTTTATAGACATATATTACTTTCATTTCTTGTCCTCATTCTTTTTATTTTTTTCTTCCTCAAGTTCTTTTTCCTTGAATTTATAACCAACTGTTGTACCTATCAATAAACCGAAAAATAATCCGGCAATTAATGCACCAATTATTGTTATCATTTCTGTTCCTCCAAATATTTGATTATTATTTTGCGCAATAATGCAGATACTGATATATCTATTTTGTATGCAATTTTGTAAAGTTCATCTGAATATTCTTTTTCGATATATGCAGATAACTTTACATTACGATTTTCTTTCTGTTCTGTCATCTTGTTCTCCTTTCATTATTTTTGTAGCTTCTTCTATTGCAAACTTATATACTTCTTCTGGTGTTTTAGTATCACCAAATAGTTTACCAAACGCAGATATTATTTTGCAACAGTATTTTAATGCAATTTCTAATTTAGCTTCTTTAATGTTCATTAGCGTGGCCTCATAATTTATTTTGAGTGAATAAAACTATCTAAGATGTACCTAAGACGCTCGCATTTTAATTTTATATTCGAACGTTAATATTTTTATAGGCCCAAATATAAATCGAATGTGGCGCGTCGTATGACTTCTTAAAATTCACTGAGTGCGCCTACTGTATCAGGTTTAATTTTATCTTCCCTGAAAGTTACAAAGACTGGAAATTGCAAAGATTCTAAGCCAGTTTCTTTATTGCTTGTTATATCTTTGTACTTAATCTCTGCTATACGTCCATAGTAGGCTTCTTGATTCTGCCATATTTGATTACGCTGTCCATCAGTAAACCCACTACCCACATAAATGTCATTACCTTTGTATTCACAAACAATAGCTCCAAGTGTACCTACATATTTACCAATACCTTCTTTGAATCCAATACATTGCAAATCAATTGTATTAAATTTTTTATATTTGAGCAAACTAGCCGAACGGGTATATTTATAGTAGTCATTGGTATTTATCATTATACCTTCATAACCATCATCTGCCATTTTATCTGCCCAATACTCAATCTGATTTATATCATATCCGAAGTATAACGTGGGCACTACTTTTACGTACAAAAATGACATTCTTCTGATTTCATGCAAAAGCTTGAGTCTTTCTTTGTATTTTACATGGCAATCTTCATATGCCCATTCATGAGCATTTATGACATCAAAGATAATGAAGTTAATTAGATTTTTACCTTTCATGTCGTTTATACAATTCACAATACCTGTGCCGTATTTGAACGCAGCATTATCTGTAAAATTATGTTCTTTTACAAAGTCATCTGACAATCTTAATTCACCGTCAAATACATAATTGCCATCAAGTGCAGCATTTATTGATGCCAATTCATTGAGAATGTTGTAGAAACCAACCAATCTGTGTCCTGTACGGGATATTAGATTGCCCGCAAAGTATGTTGCTCTGACTCCATTAATTTTCTGACTAATACTAAACCATTGTCCTTCTTTTATGAAACCTGGTTTATAGTTCTTTGCAAGTTGTACTGTCCAGTCATCAAAATATTTTTCCATTTATGTCCTCCATTTGGACTAACCTAGTCCACTTTTAAGCTTGTATTTAGACCGACAAACATCGCGTCTATCGGTCTAAAACAAATTATAAGGAATTGATTGAATGGGCTTAATTAGAACGCGGTCGTATCTTCAGATACTGCCTGCGTATCAAGACCTTCAGTTACATCAAGGTCTTCGATAACCGCCTGTTTCTTAGATTTCTTAGGTTTGGTTTCATCAAAGTAAACCTTTCCTTCAGCTTCAGCTGCTTCCAGAGCTTTCATTTCTTCAAGCAGTTTTGCACGTCTTTCTTCGATAGTCATCTTGCGCGACTTCTTTTCTTTCACAGGCTTATTAGCTTCAGCCTCATCAGCACGACGTTTTGCTTCAGCTTCTGCTTTCTCTTTGAGAGCATCAAACGTTGCAGCATCTTCTTCACTCAAGAAATCTTTGATATTTCCAAAGGTAATTACTCGCGAGATACGAGGTTTTACAGTACGGTGCTGCATTTCATCAATTTCAACATCAAACGTATCTGTATCAGGATAGTTGTTGAAGTTGACAGTGTACCACTGTTTGGGCGTACCAAGCGGCTTCAGATTAATCCAATAAGTTCCGGGTTTAACGGATTCTTTGTTGACTTTCTGAAGGCTAAGCTTCTGTTCTTTGCCATTGAAAGCGCATACAGCAGTTGCAGTGGTTTTGTCTACGGTTACAGTAATCATGATTAGTCCTCCTAAGACTTAAATTTTTATTCAGTCTGTACGACTGTTTGGTGTGAGATTTGAGAATTGAACTCAAATAGGGACGTTGAATAGGACCACCTCTCACATATTGATTGGCCACGTGGCCAATCAAAGATTTGTTACATAATATATAATGTGTTTTATTTGAAAGAGTGTGCCAAATTTTTCTAAAATTATAGAATTTATTACTTGGAATTTTCAATTAATCAAAAGGACCAATAAAATCTATAACTTTGACGATATTTTTCATAATGTGTTCAATGTTTATGCCGTCGACATCACATTTTGCAAAGCTATTTGCAAGTTGTAATCTTGATACTGCTTTTGTACAAATTCTTTCAATTGAGCCAATTGTTCTATCAAGCTGTGTACTCAAAGATATTATTGTATCATATAAATCAGTGGATACATCGAAGTCTTGAGTTAAGTTATACAGTTTTTCTGATAATTTGTCTAATGCGGCTGAGCATTCTGATAATTTTTCCATTTACTCACCTCAATGAATAAAGCTGCTTAATGTAAGGTTATCTTTGATGATATTGTGGGGGGTCATCAATACTTCAGCAATGTGGCGATGAATATCGAGGTCTTGTTCCTCTACTTCAAGACTGGCTTCAATGATTAAGTTTGCAATTTGTTCAATAATTTCTTCTGTCATAATTATATCTCCTTGTTTTCGTAGAGTAATATTTGGACATAAAGCACTATTGCTGTTCTATCACATTTATCCATATATGAATAAATGTGATAGCAAAGGTCTTCATCACATTTTAAGTTGTAGTCTTTGCACGTTTTAGCAAGTGCAATAGCTCTTTTTTCAAGAGTGCTGGTCATACGCGGTATATATTCAACGTATTTTATGAAATCGTCATACGCCGGCAAACATGCAATCATGTTGGAATAGCAGTAAGTTTTCAATGTTGTAAGTTCTTCATTTGGCAAATCATACAGTTTATCGCTATAATACAGTTTATCGCTATAATAGTTCATTGTCATGCGCTTAAATTTTGTATACCAGTGCAAAGCAAGAAATTCGTCATACAGTTTATCAAATTGTTCACTCATTTGGTGAGCCTCCTTTAATTTTCTAATATTATAGATTTTATTATTTGGAATTTTCAAAGAGATGATAATGATATTCGAGGTACGAGGTATGTGGAATACGAGATATGTGGAATACGAGGTATCCGAAGTGGCGGTGAAGCAATAGTTGAATATCCGAAGTGACGGTGAAGCAATGCGGACTGCGCAAAAATAATGAACAAAAATATTGCCTTACGCGTGCGCACCCGTTTCGCTACCCCGCAAGCGCGCAATTGTTTAGTGGTTTATAAATTTTTATTTTTTTGTTAATATACTTAACAGTCGCGCTCGAGCCACCGTGATACGATTGCGCACAATTGCACACCCGCGTGTACGAAGGCTGAATGGGCAAAGTCCAAACTTTTTTCCGAAGGCCCTTTTTAACATAGTTAACAAAAAAGTAGACCGGTCTACTGTAGGCTAGTTTTTTACTGACTATGCTTTAATTTTTGTTAAGCGGCCAAGTGCACTTTTCGCCGTATCAGATTTTTAATTGAAATTTAGTCATTTGCGTCGTTGCTTTGTTTGTCCAGAGCCAAAAAATAAAAGAGCACAGAATATTGCTTCCGTGCTCTTTCGTTTCTTAAAGATTATTCATTATTTTTGAATCTGTTTTTGCGGTAATTAAAGTATCAATTGCTTCCGTTAATGCTCGAAGTTGCGTTGCTAAGCCAGTAAACTTGTCGAGCTCATTTATTGCGCTGTTCATTGCATTATAAACGTCCAATTCATCAATTTCTTGTAAAATATCATTCGTTGAATTCAGTATATCCTGCAATATGCTTATTTGATTTACGTAATATTTGAAAATCTGAGATGACCGTGTTATTGATTTATTGCCGTCGTAACCACCGATGACTGTTTCATGAGTAATATTGCTATCGTCATCTCTGATTACTGCGTATACAGTTGTGTCGTTGAGTAAATTTGTTTTGCTAACAAAGTCAATCATTTATTTGTCTCCTTTGAAATTGATTTGAGCAGTTTTATGACATGCTCGGGTCAAATCGTTGCTGTGCTTGTTTTTCTTAAAATCTTTTGTATTGCGGTTTAATTTCGATTTTTTGAATAGGGAAAAGTTTGTTATTTTCTCTGTCTATCGGCTGTACTGTTTCGCAAATACTTTTGCTATCATAATCGCAGAAAGCTAAATTTTCATAATCTTCAATTTTAACGATTATATAATTGCTTTCGTCGTTCAGCTTATCAAAAGAAATATTAAGTCGGTCACGTTCGATTTCCCATTGTAAATAGGATATTAGGTTGTGGATAGCGCGTTTATCAATGGCGTTTGCTTTGTGGGCTGTGGTTTTCAAATATTCGATTGATAACATAATTTTATCTCCTTAATTTTGTTTGTTTTGAATTCTCAGCAGCTTCGAGAAATATATAATCTGTTGGATTGTTCATTTGATGCTTTACGTATTTCTTGATATACGTATTCGTTATTTTGTCATTTGGTTTACTGTAATACATGCCAATTACGTACGAATTGACTTCATTGACGTTTTGATAGCCAGTTTCTTCGTCAATACTGCCATCAGTGTGCAAAATCGTAAGCAGTATTACTGAATAATTTGCACGTTCGTTATAATGTACATTGATTTCTGGAAACAAGTAACAATTGTTACCGATTACTTGTTGCATTTGACTAACGAGATTGTCATAATCATCACTCTCGTCGTAGTCAGGTTGTTCTTTGATGAATCCGATGCAGCCGTCTTCTGAGCAATATCGTATATGCTCATCATACGTCATATCGTACCATCGATTGAACAGTTGCTGTTTGCGTTGATTGTTCATCGTAGCACCTCGTAATTTGTTTATTTTATTTATAAAATTGATTTATAAATAATATATTATAAATTTTATTACTTGGAATTTTCAATAACGATTCGTTAGTATTGGTAGCGTCGTCAGCGTCGTTGCTGTGCTTGTTTCAAACATTGATAGCGTCGTTGCTGTGCTTGTTTCTAATTTCGTTCCGCGTCGTTGGCAGCCTCGTTCTCGTTTTCGTCGTTAGTTGCGTCGTTGTCGTCCTCGTTCTGTGTATAAAAAATAGAGACTGTCGTTTCCGACAGTCTCGTTCTTTGTTACAATTCGTTATAGAATGCATCGTATATATGCGTTGGTTTGATGTCTGCAGATCTGATTTGATTGTACAGGTCAACAATGTTCTCGGCAGCTATGCGCTCTGTCTGCGTGTAGCCATCTTCATCTTTGTATTCGACAATGTATGCTCGGTTTCGTTTCATTCGTTACCTCCGTTAGTCAAAGCAAACGTATCTCGTGAGTACTTTATTCTTGATTAAGTTGAGAGCTGATTCTTTGAAGCTGCGCAATTTGCAAGTCCGTACATATTCATGGTCATATTCGTCTTCACATATGACTACTTTGTACACAACAATCTTGTAGCTGTGTCTTGCATGTTTGTCGTCATTGAATGCTTCGAGCAATTCATTTATTGTGATAATGCCTTCGCTTTCAACTTTCATTGTTTCGTCATTGATAATCATGTATTGAATTCTAACTTTCATTTTATTAACCTCACTTATTAAAATTGATTTGAGCAGTTTTGAGACATGCTCAGGTCTTTGGTTGTTACTCAAACAAGCTGTCAAGCTCGTTCAGTGTTACTTTGCTTCTTGATTTACTTTCGCTAAGTTCTTCTGTGTAACCTTTCAACTTAGGTCCTTTGATTTTGGCCCAGTTTTTAATGTCAAGCCACCATTTTTCAACATTTTCGTCCTTAGGTTCAACATTCCATTTGACTTGTAATGTCTTCGGTGCTTTCGTTGCTAAAGGCTTAAGCTCAGGATATTTGTTAATATCAAGTTTGTTTGTGAATACATAGTATTCATGATACTTGTAAGTATCGTTGAGCGTGCGCGCATGCCACGAGCCGGTTGCGTCGTAGGTTTTGCCGGTAGCGTCGTCAATGATTGTGCATTTGGTTGTGTCGTTGATTTGAATCTTAAACATTTGGATAATCTCCTTATAATTTGTATTTTATAAATAAACCTCGTTGCAATAATTATCCTCCTAAATAATTATTATTTTTATTAACTCAATTTATTTATATTAATATAAATAAAATTAGATGGCCCCGCCTGATAATCGTTCCCTTTATGACATATATATGAACGAAGGTGTGAGCGTCGTAGCATTGCGGCATCATATCTTCGCTATCTCAGCAATCGCCGTAGCATCATATCTTCACCATCTCAACAATCATCGTATCTCCATTATCTCCGCTTCAGTACTTCTAAATAAATTAGTACTACCCACCCCGCCTATACAAAGAAGTCTCTTTGATTATAAATTTTTGAATTTTACAAAATTAGCATAATTTGATAACCTCGCGCGCATTATATTTTGTGAAGGCGGCAAGGTTTTCAGTCTGTATTGTTTGGTTTTGTTTTAATGTTATTCCTCGTATGTAATTTCTATTGTCAAAAGTCTCCATTTCCTTGCCGCCTCTTAAAATTTTTCAATAGGCTTCGCCTAATTATATAGATATTCTTTGCAAAAGGAGGTAAGTACCATGAACTATGATGAAGTAAATAAGAATACTGCAGCTGCTATTCGAAAGAACATGCAGCGTAACATCTTTGCTAATCACTGGGAAACCTCTGCAAAAATGTTATCTGCCATGGCCATTAAGCGTTCTGCTTTAGATGCTATTGGTAGTGATGAATCCTTTTTACAGCGGTCTAAGGTATTTCCAGTACTTCTTGACCAATTGAATATAGATGAATTATCTTTTGCTGATGCAGTGAACCTTATTCAAATGGCAAAAGCCATTGAAGACGGTGATGTAAAATCTGCTGCATACATAAGAGATACGAGTGGTGGTAAACCCACAGATAAGCATGATATTGCGTCAAGTAATATTACCAATCTAACAGATGACCAATTGAATTTTTTGCTAGAACATGCGGAGGTGGTTGATGAAACTGACAATTGACCCCGCATATAGAGACCCTAAAGTTGAGTCTATTGCTACACCAGAAAGAATACAGATAACCAAAGCTCAGTACGATGCACTCATTGCTGATAGAACTCGCCGTGACATTACCAATTCATATTATAAATATGTTTTGAAATGCCGGCCGGATTTAAGACCTACACATTTGCATGAAGTGTTAGCAAATACTATTCAGGATTTCATTGAAAGACCTGGAAGGGAAGATGGTACTGAGTTTCTTTTAATATCATTGCCATTCCAGACTGGTAAAACTACATGGGGTGCCCAGTCAATACCCAGTTGGTATATGTTTCGTCATCCCGGAACAAACTCAATAATCATATCATATTCAAGCTCTTTTGCTGCGAAAGCATCGTCAGAAAATAAGCGCAAAATAGAGTGGAATCTTGATATGTGGCCAGGTTCTAAGATTGGTGATAAATGGACAAACGAAGAATTTGAGGTGATATTTGATGCCAAGAAAAACATCAAGAGCACGTGTTTATCTGCGACTATGTCTACTGTCAATGGTAATCCTGCTGATTTGGTGGTGATTGATGATACGTGCCACGACAGTACTGAAGCTAACTCAGATACATTCAATACCACTCTTGAAGACAACTGGTTATCAGTTGTTCGGTCACGTATAAAAGTTGGTGGTAAATGTATCGTAATGCAGACTCGCTGGAATATGCGAGATATTTTTGAGGTTATAAAGTCTGTTGAAGACCCGCAAGCTATTCAGATATTGAATATACCATGTGAGTGCGTTGACCCAGAGCACGACCCACTTGGTAGAGAGCTTGGCGACGGACCGTGTCCTGAAATAGGCAAAGGCAGAACGTGGGTGCAAGCATTCAAGCAAGCTTACATAAGAAAAGGTAATTTGCTTACTTGGGAAAATAATTATCAAGGTAACCCGACAATTGGTACTGGTAATTTATTTACCGATAAAATGTTTAGGTCTTGTGAGTGGGGAAAAATAACGCCACAAGGCCTGCAAGAATATGATAGCGGTAGATTGATTAGATGGCCAGTAGTTGCATTGAGTGTAGATGCTGCGCTAAAACATGAAGAGGATAATGACTTCAACGCATTACAGGTTTGGTCTAAATTGAATGATGATTACTTTTTGCTCTGGGCAGAGAAAGGCCACTATTCGTTCCCTGAATTGCTTGAAAGAATATACGCTTTGATGGCGGCATACAGTATAAATTGGTTGTACATAGAAGAAGCTGCAAACGGTGTTGCCGCAATAGATATGCTAACTGTTGCAGGTGTACGAAATGTCATAGCTGTTAAACCAGAAGGCGGTAAGTATTCAAGAGCAATGGCAGTTACATGGCTGTTTCACAGCGGTAAAGTTTATTTTGATAAAACTGCTGAGTATTATAAAGAATATTCTGATTCAATGAAGGCATTCCCCAAAGGTGTGCATGACGATGATGTCGACGCTACCTCGCAAGCTTTGAACAGAATGTCTATGATTTCAGCAAAAGAGTCTGAACCGAAAGAAATAGTTGCTGAAAGTCAGCCATGGACAGAAGATATGTTGGAAGATTATGCACGTGGCTCAGAAGTACAAAGAGCTGCAATGCGGCAGGTATGGGGTAACCCGCCGGTAAATTTAAGTTCAGAAGGCTTCGACCTTACAGGTGATGGTGGGCATACATCATTTGATTTGTACGGAGCTTCTTGAGGTGGTATAAATGGATTTTAATACTATAATTGAGAAATATACAATGTGCAAGTCTGCTGCAGATAGCGAGTATTCTAAATTGGGACGTAGGCAGTCATTGTACAAAGGCGAAGGTAAAATTATAAATAAGCGTACCAAGAGAGAGGTACAAGCAGAGTGTCATCAGAATATTGCATTTGAGTTAATTGAATCTCAGATTAGTAATACTGTTCCTGAGCCAGTGGTTACACCATTGATGGCTGAGGATGCTCAGAGGGCGTTGCAAGCTACAAATTATTTGAGTAATCTGATGAAGCTTCAGAATGGTATTGCTGTAAATGATAAAGCTGAGCGTAATGTACTTAAAAATGGTTATGGTTGGTATCTGATTGAATGGGACCAAAATAGAAATAAAAACTCAGGTTTCGGAGGTCTTAAATTAGTCTACTACCCTGCTGGCACAGTATATATTCAACCGGGTCTCTCAGATTTCAATGATTCAGAATATGTCTTTTTGAAGAATGTAGCTACTTGCTCGTCAATAAAAAGATTGTATAAAGTAGATATTCCTGCCGATAATGATTCCTGCGATACTTGTACAATTATAACGTGTTATTATTTGAATGAAAATGGCGACTTAGCAAGAACTATATTTTCAGAAAAAGGCATGCAGTTAATAAGTCAAGATAATTATTTTGAGCTTAGACGCGTGGCACTTTGTAAGCACTGTGGTGAAGTAATAACTAACCTTGACCAGCCGTGTCCAGTATGTAATAGCACTGAGTTTGAATGGAACATTTTAGATGAAGAAGTTGCTACTCAAGATATTTATAGTGGCAGTATGGAAGAAAATGCACGGCTTCGTGCCGAGTTAAAAGCGAAAGGTGAGCCAGATAATCCATATGCTGGATTAGAAAAGATAGTTGCAAAAGGTGATAAACTTCCAGCATATCATATTAGAGAATTACCAGTTGTAATGAGAACATCGATAAGCGATGATGAATCTGTATATGGTATTTCTGATATTGATATGATTGAGCAGAATCAAGATACGCTCAATAGGATTACCACAAAAGAACAAGAGAATCTTTTGAAGGCTGGGTCATTTGTAACATATCCTCAAGGTACTAATATTCCATCAGATGACAGTACACTTAAAATGGTACCTATTCAGGACCCCAGAATGATTCAGGCATTTTCTGTGCAAACAGTACAGGCAAATATGCAGCAAGATGACATATTTGCAACTCGTATGTATCAGTACGGCCGTGCTACATTGGGTATTACTGAGAGTTATCAAGGTAAAAAAGATACGACTGCAACCTCTGGTAAAGCGAAGCAGCTTGCTGCAGCACAATCTGCTGGCAGACTTGAGAGTAAGCAGCGTATGAAGGTACAAGCATATTCTGAAATATATCGCAAAGAATTCAAATTCTTACTTGCTTATGCCGATAAAACACAGTATTATACAAAGTATAGTAAAGACGGCGATATTTTGCAGATGCAGTTCAATAGATATACCTTTTTGAAGAAGGACCCTGATACTCAACAATTATATTGGGACGACAATTTCTTGATTGAAGCTGATAATGCTTCACTGTTTGGTAATAAGCAAGAAATGTGGGAATTGCTAACTTCTCAGTTCTTAGCAGGTACAATGGGTATGCCTAATGACCCTGCGGTATTAAAGCTCTATTGGTCAATAATGAAACAATTACAGTTTCCTTTTGCTGCGGCTATTCATCAGAATATCATAGAAAGTAATACTGGGCTTGACCCTGCTGTAGAAGCGTTCTTATTGCAGCATCCTGATATTCTCGATAGAGTTGCACAGATGATGGCTATGGAAAATCAAGGACAATCTGCACCAGTTTCTAACTCTAATGCAGGTCAGGCTGCTAAACTTAAGACTGGCCAGAATGCAACTGCAAAACCCGAAACCGCAAATCCAGTTCCACCTGAACAACGTATAACGGAGGTATCAGATGCTGAGAGTGAAGAACAATAATATTTATTTGGCACGTGGCGAAACATGCACTCTAAAATTTGAATTTTGGACAAAAGAAGGTACACCATATATACTACCAGCAAATGCTTTACAATCAAATCTTGCAAATTATGCAGACATATACAGTGATGGGGAAAGTGCTGGGATAGTATATGAACCGTCTCAGTCCATACCTGCATATAAACTTGGAAAAGTAAATTCAGTAGATTTTAGAAATGGAATTTCTGCATACAATTTTAAGAAAATTATTTTGAAATTTCATTTTGATACGGCTACACCTTTCAATATAGGCGTACATGGGTTATTTGATGTAATAAATGGTACTGGTACTGGTAACTATGATGTTGAAGTAGATATTTCGTCATTTGCTGAATCAAGCATTTTATTGACGTCCATTGATATTACATTGTCCAGTGATGCTGCCAGTTACTTGTATGAGATACAGTTAATATATACTGGTGGTAATGTTGTGGGTTTATCTGCATATAAAAGTGGTATGCTTGGTACAGATATTCAAAAGGCTACTGAGTTTCCCACATGTGCATTTACTGTACGTTCTGGCAGTTATGATTCAATTGTTATACAGAAATATTTGAATCTTAAAGCACCACCAATGTATGCCGGTGACAGTGATTACGCATTAGGCGGATATAATAAATTTACTACCGATAAACTATTTGAGACTAATTCTACTTCAGTGTCAGACAATCAAGTACAACAAGATATAAAGAATGGTATATATCGAGTATATCACAGTATAGATTCTAATGGAAATGACATTTATCAGCATGCTTTGATTCTTGTAAACGGTTATAAAGTTGTACCGTATGTGTTTAATGTGGTAATATTAATAAGGTTCAGTGATACTGAATTGCTCGAAGCTAAAGAATACATATACGATGTTATTAATTACTTCGGTACAACAAAAGGTCCGCAAGTATTTGGTAGTGATTTTACAAGCTTTCCGTACTCTAAGGTATCTATAAAGAAAGAGCTAATCTCGCCTCATAAATTTGTACTAGAGGACACAAATAATGCTTAATCCATTGACAAATGATATTGTTAGCGCTGAAGATGCTATGATTATGGGATTAGCCAGCACCGAAGAGGCTACAATATCAGCGCTTGTTAAAATAGATGCAACAGTATTTCTTGATGTTAGCTGTTATTCGCATAAAAAACAAGATGCTTATGACCCAAGGATAAATACATCAGATAAGACAGTTGTTGGTGCAATAAATCAGTTATTAGGTTATTATAACCAGCAACAAGAAATTATTACGAACCTTGATAACAAAAAGTTAGATAAGGTTACAACAGATGGTTCTGAACAGGCATATATTGCTAGCGGTAAAAATCAGATTACAATAAAAGTATCTATACCAGCTGAAGCAAATACTATTGCTAAACGTGACGCAAATGGCAATATATATGTTGGTAATCCATCTGAAGACATGCATGCTACACCAAAGATTTATGTAGATAATGCAATTACACAATCTTCAGCAAACACATTAAAAGAAGCTAATAAGTATACCGATATGAAAATATCAGAAAATCAAGGTATTACTTACGAAGCAATTAGGGAGGCAAATTATGGCAGACGCTATTGAAAAGAAATCCATAAGACTATTAGATGGGAATGTTAGATTATACCCGCGAGTATCAATATATGATATAGTAAAATCAGTTGCGGATAATGGTGATGAAACTTTGGCAGTATTAGTCGAAGCTACTAATAAACCAAATGTTGTATATTGTAATGTTGGTACTGGACCAAGCTACGTACCATATAGTGACAGCGCGGTTAGCGATTCATTTGTAGTGCGTACTGGTACAGGTCGTATAAAGGCTGCTGACCCAAATGATTCCGATGATGTCGTTACTCATGGTTATGCTAAGAGAACTTATGTACGGCATACTAATGATAATACATTCACGGGTATGAATACATTTGAAGAAGGTATTGAACTCGGTAGGTTATCTCTAGTTACTACATTAACTAGAGAGGGCGTAACTCCTAGCGAGGCATTAATTAGTTGGCCAGAAGTAAGCAGCGCAGATACATTCGCAGTTGTATCGCAGGTAAATACTGCAAAGTCTGAAGCTATTTCAACTGCACAGAGTTATACAGATAGTCAAATAAATGCTAAACTTAGTTCCGCATTAAAGTATAAAGGTTCTGTAGAAAATTACTCTGATTTGCCTAAAACTGGGCAGCAAATAGGCGATACTTGGAACGTAGCAAATGCATATGGTAACGCGCATGCTGGAACTAACTGGGCATGGAATGGTACTACTTGGGACCCTCTCGGTGGTACTATTGATTTGACAAATTATGTCACAATGGCAAGCGCAGCTGGTCAAACTGAATCAATCATATTGGCAGCAGGCGGTGGTAAGAGGGGTATAAAAGATTCGCCTTATAAAATTACTGGCACAGTAAGCGATAGTGCGACAACGATACCTACAGCAAATGCAGTATATTCATTTGTTAATAATAAGATTAGTGGTTCTATTTGGGACACTACTAAAGTGCTATATGGTGAATCTAACGATTCAGCTGCATTTGGTACTGCAAGCTATATTTTGACAAGTAAAAAAGATAGTTCTGGCCATTTGATTGCTAAGGAATCTTATTTGATTACTCAAAGTGTTGAAGATGGTGGTGAAAATAATATTCCTTCGGCAGCAGCTGTAAATATTGCTGTAGAGGGCAGAGTAGATAAACGTACTACTTCTGGTAATTTTGTATATACTCATACAAATGCTACTCAAAGCGAAATTGGATATAATGCTGGAGCAGTTGCTAGTACTATTGCACTCAGAGATGCTAAAGGAAGATTGGCTGCTATTTCTGCTGGATATGCTTTCAATGTATCTACTGGCTCTAATATTATTTCTGTAACAGGCGGCAATGCTGCGAGTTGTACAACTGGTACTGAACTTAATGCTCTTGCAAATGCTGTAAACACAATTAGTGGTAATCTTAAAAATTTGATGATTTCATATGAAGAGGTGGCGAGTGCATAATGGCTATAAAGACTGTAAAGACTGTAAAGTTAGTAGCATCAGATTCGTATCTTGCTCCGTATTATGCTGCTACTAATCATATTGAAGATACACGAAGCATTAATCCAACTCCAAAAACTGTTGAAACCCAAACAGTCAAATATGATCTTAAGCAAAATTCATTAATAGACGTACCTGATACTACTTACTCATATTGCGTAGTTCAAACAATACGTCCGTGGTCAGATAACTCTGGCGGGTTGCCAATTCAGATTGCATATAAGAAACGGCAAAGCGACAACCTTCCAATGATGTATATTCGTTGCTCCAATGATGATTTATCTGGTTGGAATTCATGGTATGAAATATATCATTCTGGTAATTTTAACGTAAAATCGGTAGAAGATAAGATAGATGAAGTCATTGATGGTACATTAAGCGCGCATTATGCTCAAAAGTTAAAATATCCTAGAGCAATAAATCTTAGTACTGCTGTGAGTGCTACTGGAGTTCAATTTGATGGTTCCAAAGATATAACTATACCAGTAAATGAAGTAAAAGCTGATTATGTTTCTTGGGGAAATAAAGCGAGCATAACTTCATTGACACCATTAGACGTAGCATATCTTCCGGGTGAATCGGCTAATAGATTTGCTGGTGTAACTGCTGATGATTTGAAATTTGAAAGAAGTAATGATAACGGCGCATCATGGACAACAGTTAGTACAACATCTACCATGGTAAATATTTTCACTAATTCTGGTAGTTTTGAAAACGGTAATACTGCTTCGGATAAAAATGCGAATAGACAGTCTAGAATTACACTTGATTGTAAAACCGCGGGCTTATATTGTAATTTACGTAATATACTGATTTATTATTCGACCAATGGTGCAACTGGCACTTATATGACTCTCGAAAGAGGTGATTATTCAAGTCCCACAGTATGGCATACATTATTGAATAAAGTGGATATAAATGGTTGGCCTGGATGGAATCATTATTACTGTAATGAAATAATAGGTTCAGATACCTATGGCAATAAAACGAGATATTTGCGATTTACTTTTGGGTGTACTGGTGTATCTGATTCATATACATCAAACTGTGTGGTATATTCAATTAAAGGTATATCAGATGTATGCTGGCAAAAGCCAAGTGATTATGCAGCTAATGGTGTACCATATTCAGTAAATAGTACTGGTACTGCACTGGAGGTTACCGCCAGCTATCCTTGGTATTTTAGTGAGCCAATTACTGTAAATGGTGGTATCACTGGTAATTTAACTGGTACTGCTGACTATGCAAATTACATAAATATTACTGCTGGTAATGAAATTAGAATTGCTGGAGAAGCATCCCACGATTATATTTGGATGTTATACCGCGGTGCAACGTCTACAAAAAAGATAACTGGTGTGCATTTTGGCGATGGTACTGGTACTGGTACTCATAGTGATATTTATGTAAATAAAGTATATTTGAACGGTACAACATCTACTGATGATATTTATATTAAAAAATCTGAATTTGGCGATACATCAAAACTACTATATGGTGAAGTAGCTTTTGAAGGCGCAACGTGGGGTGCTGATTATATACTTGCAAGTAGCGAAGATTCTTCTGGACGGTTCATTGCTAAAGAAAAGTATGTTAGGCTTTCTACATTATCTAATGCAGAAAATGGCATACCTACAGCACACGCTGTATATAAATATATAGAAGATAATTGTGTCAAAGTTAATGGTAGCTTGAATGCTTCTGGTAGGATTGTAACAGTTGCTTCTACTACCGGGTATATTAATCAATCTAACTATTCAATCTCTACATCATTATCCAATAGTAGTACTAGTGTACCGACTAGTTCTGCCGTATATGCTGCAATTGGTCCAAGTATGAATGCTTCCAAATCAAGAAGTACTTTGACCTTAGGTTTGGTTATTGGTCCGGGAAGTGCTTCAGTAAATTTACCAGCAGCGAGTACTGATAATGCTGGTATAATTACCGCCGATGTATATACTGATATTATTGATTTAATTGGCAGTCCCGGTAATATGTCAAGTATAGTCAGTAATTATCAGAAAAAGATAGTTGAAGAGATTGATGGCAGTATGTCTTCTGTAGGAGGCCAGATTCAGTTTGATGCAATTGCAACAAAATTCATATATGAAGGATTAACTAGAATTGCAGGTTCGCTGAAAGTTGTTAATTATTCATCTTCGGAAACATATAAATATCGAATAATAAATCCTTCAACTTTTAATAGTAAACTTTCTTCTAATTTTTCTGTTACTATTTCAAAGTTTTTGAAAGGCTATTGGTGGGGTACAAAAGCAAGTTCTAGCTCATTAGATATATTTGGATTTGGTACCGCCATGGCAGTACAAGATAGTTCTTATATCGGTTGCGGTAGAATATATACGGCTACAGGCTCATATGGTAGCTGGGCGCAAGATACGTTTAAGAATGTTATGCAAGACGGTATCCTATTTTTTGAAGTTTGGTTCACTGTATAAGGAGATTAAGCATGGATAAACAGTATTTTATTGATGGTAGAAATGTTGCATGGCGCGAATTTCTTGAGGCATTGAATAGTGGTAATTATACATTAACTACTTGTACTGATACTGAAGAATATTTAGTATTAGGTAATGCAGCATTAGAAATTGCAAAACTTAAACGTAGGTTACTTGATACTGACTATCAAGCTATCAAGTATGCTGAAGGTCGGCTTACTGAAGAAGAATATGCCGAAATGAAAGCACGAAGACAAGCTTGGCGAGACAGAATAAATGAATTGGAACAAGGAGGTTAAATTTATGGCTTATAATTATCCGTATTTTAATAATTGGCCATCTAACTATTCACAAATAAATAGCGTTAATAGCGGCTATCAACAGCCATCTCAAATGCCACAACAGACATTTCAACAGCCACCTCAAATGCCGTATAAAACTAATAAATTAGTAGTTACTAGTTTGGATGAAGCTATGATGCGTTCTTCTGAACTTAACTCCGATACGGTTTATTTTGACCAGAATAAAGATGTGTTATACAATGTCAAAGTAGATAGTCGTGGGTATAAGACATGCGATACTTATAAGGTATCTAAAGCTGATGCTGCAGATTCAAATACCTCAAATAATGAAATATTAGCTATTAAAACTAATATGGCTGAATTATCAAATAGAGTTGATATGTTAACTTCTAAATTGCAGGAACTTCTTAAACCTGCGGAGGAAACAAAATGAGCATGCTTGGTAATATACCTAATAATTATAGTAATACGGGCAATCAAGATTTTATAAATAATCTTATGTCACAAATTCAGCAAGCCCGCACGAATCCTCGGGCGTTTATAAATATGTTATTCAAAAATAATCCTGAGGCTGGTAAACAAATAGAAACACTTTTACAAACAAATAATCCGCAACAGCTAGCAATGAGAATGTTAGAACAACGCGGAATAAATCCTAATACTATTATGCAAATGTTTAATAAATTCTGATATTATTTATACAGAGCGTACGGCTGTATATGTAATAAATATAATAAAGGAGAATTCTATTATGAATGATGGATTTTCTGAAGGTTTAGCAACTGGTCTTAGTACCAATAACAATTATGGCGGTTATGGCATGTGGGGTGGTGAATGGATTTGGATAATCCTCTTGTTTGCACTCTGGGGCAATAACGGTTGGGGAGGAAACCGGCAAGGTGCTAGTCAAGAGGTTGGTTATGAACTTGGAAAAGTAGCAACTACTAATGATGTGGCCAGTGGATTCAATAATAGCGCCGTTCTTTCGAGTCTTAACGACTTGAAGCTGGGACAGGCGGGAGTACAACAGACTCTGTGCCAAGGATTCAGCGGTGTTAATACTGCTATTATGCAGAATGGTTACGAAACTCGTAGTGCTATTTCCGATTTAGGTTATCGCCTTCAAGATTGTTGTTGCCAGACTCAAAGAGCCATTGATAATGTAAATTATAATATGGCTACTAATGCTTGCGCTATTCAGCAGTCTATTAATACAAGTACAAGAGACATTATTGATGGACAGCGCGAAAGCACGAATGCAATTCTCGGATTCCTTACGAATGAAAAGATTTCGT
>ERZ1643247.344-NODE-344-length-57492-cov-142.669394_pt1 | contig 57492 bp, 49 predicted proteins | sample MGYA00579264_ERZ1643247 | MGnify/ENA primary metagenome ERZ1643247 (study PRJEB29033, sample SAMEA4952262) | chicken gut metagenome | biome: Broiler Chicken; feature: Gastrointestinal Tract; material: Caecum | place: Ireland | collected 2018 | study: Broiler... | reverse complement strand
AGAAAATCTCCGCCGTGCTGAAAAGGAATTGCCAGATTTCTTTCAGATCCATCAGTGCATGATGGCGATGGAGGCTCCCGATCTTGCATTCCAGTGTCTGGAATACAAGAAAGAGCATCCGAATAGCTATCAACTGTCACAGTTCTATAAGCTCTACAGAGATTTCCTGAGAAAAAATTGGGGACAGAATTCTGTATCTACACCCGTTGAACGGATCCTTGAAGAGCGGATGTATATCGACTGGGTCGGCGATCAGCCTGAACTGCTGACGAATCCTGCAACCGACGAGATACTCCCCTTCTATTTGTTCTTCCTCATGCCGCTTTCCTTTCAAAGTTTCCTTTTATACCCACTAATTTTCCTTCCACATACTCAATAAAACTCGCCACTTTATCATTATATCCACAGTTTCCTTTTCCCCGACATTGCCGGACTTTTCCATTCGCCCATTCCATAGTATAAAATGGTTTATCCGGTTCCTTTTTTTTGCGAAGAAAATAGATCTGGCATTCCCCTTCTGCAATATAGGAAATATAACTCCCAACACAATGCCCAAGTAGGTCACCCTCTTTTCGGATCTCTTTCCAGTCATTTGGTACTTTTAAGAAATAATTTCCTTTTTTTATCTTATCCGCTAAAAGGTTCCTCTCATCATTAAGGATCTGGTTCACCTTTCTTCTATCCCTCAGCTTTTTTGCATGTTCCACTGTATGTCCTGCTTTATTTTCTTGAATCTGATACTCTTTCATTGTCTTATCATGTGCCAGTTTCAGGCTTTTCGGAAATAATACGTATTTGCTTTGCATTTCCCGTCCCAGTTCCTTCGACCATTCCATGTAGTCCATCCAGTCGCTGGCACAATTCCCAAATTCTCTAATCTGTTTTTCCGTCAGCAATCTAAGGTTACTGTCTAATGTAAACCGTTCATTTTCGTAAGGACCTGAAATCTGTTTTAACAGATAGTTCATAATCTTCTTTATTGGTGCATATTCCCTGTATTCAATAAGTGTAGTGATCCTGGAGTCATACAAGAACGTAAAGTTATAGGTCTCTTTCTCATTCAGATTTATGGCTTCTTTTTCCAGCCAACGCATTACCGTCAGTCCTTTTAATCCCAAATTATACTTTTTCATCACTGCTATTTTCGTTTTGGATATATTTAGGATCTTTCGAATATCCTTTGATTCTGAATCTGGAAGCAGTTTCTGACCACTATAAATCAAATCTCCGGCCAGACGATATAACCCCATTTTCACAAAGTATTCTAACTGTGGATATTCCAGATACTCTAAGAGATAGCGTCTTGCAGGAATCATTTCGTGCATATAGTATTTGCCATATTGTTCAATTGCACAATATTGTATTTTTGTATCCTTAATTGTTTTCTTTAAATTCTTTAAGTATAAACATCCCGGCATTTGACGTCGAAGCTCATAGTCACGTACCGTATAATTTAGATGATATTTATAATAAAAATACGGATCTAACGGTCTTAAATACCATCCCATCCTGTTATCTCCCATAGAATAGCGATAAGTATAGTCTTTCACGCTGTCATTTGTGATTACGGAACGATAGAGCTCATGATAATGGAACGACATTACGTCCGATTTTAAGATATGGTAATCTTTATAAAGCATAAAGTGCCTGATGATAATGTGCCCATTTACCTTTTCAATTTTCACCGCATTTCCTTCATCATGAATAAAACTGCTCTTCCCTTTCGCTTTAAATGTCACCGGGCTTTTACAAATTGGACAACAGCCATCTTTGTTATGTTTGAGCTGTTTTTGCTCCATCTCAAATTCTGCTTTACAATGGCTGCAGAAGCATTTTAAATTTTTCTTCTTTTTATAATCATAAAATACATATCTGCTCCTATACATTGCCTCTTCCTCGGCCCATTTCAGAAATGCAGCCGTTGGAGGTTTTATCCCTTTAAACAGAAGATCTGTCTTCTCATTCATCCGCTTTCTTTTCTTTTTCTGTCTAGCATCCCGGATTTGTTCCTGCTTTTCATTTATGACCTGATACCAATGTTTCTCACTGTTCCCACAGCGGAAGAATCTTTTCACCAATTGTTCTTCCCATACTGTACGGATTGCACTATTCCAGTTACGATCATTTATTAAAAGCATAAATTCCATGGATTGTTCCGTCCAGCTTCTATCTGTGACATCCTGGGTTATAAATGCACTTTTACTATGAAATATGCGGTAAACCGGAAAGAAATTGTTCTCCATCAATTTATATCTGCTATAAAAGTTTAATACCAGGATCTTGTCGCCATGTATTACTTTCCGCTCTGGTTTTACTAAAAATTCAAAGCCGTGCATTTTTATAAATGTTTTATCCATAGTACCTGCCTTTAGTAACGGCAGATTTCCCAATTCTTTCTTTCTCACTACTTTTCCTCCTGATCAGCTCTGTGCCCTTCACAATAATGTCCACATTCTTCTGTGAACTCCTGCAGCTTAATCTTTCCAGATCCCTCTATTGTCTCTGCCGGTGCTGTAGCCTGCTTGATAATCGGTCCCTGTCCATCGCTATCATAAATGCAGTCACATATTTTGCACCTATTGAACCGGTCATCAAAGATCCCAAAATATTCCTGCATACAGTAGATCACATGCCATGCCTGCTCTTCTGTAAGATTTGGGGCATTTTCCCGGCTAATCCTATCGGGATGCATTTTCCCTTGCAGAAATTCATAGAATTGTTGGACAAACCCTTCTTCCCCATATGTTTCAATCAGTTTTTCTGCATATCCATATTTTCCAAAAACTCTTTCCCATCCTTTTTGCTTTTCATCTTTTACCGGAATCGCTTCTAAAGTAGCAGTTTGAAAATGGTATTTTCTCGCTATGTTTCTCAGCTCTTCTTCCAACTTATCCTCCGGCACATCAATCAAGAGCACAAAGCCCGTAAGTTCCCGATCTACCCACGCACGTTCAAAATCACTGGATAAATAAATCTCCGCTTCTTCCAGATTTTCAAACTCTTCCTCAGTTAATCCTTCCGGATAAAAAATCTGTGCATCTCGTATATATTTCTCATTTAGTACAATTATATATTTACTCATATGTCATCCTCCTATAAAAAGAGCGTTAAAACCCAGACACGGATTTCAACGCCCTATTTTAATTTATTATGCTGCTTTCGAAATATTAACCGGAAGGACAAGATAAAGATATGTCTTTTCTTCATCCCTGACAATGCATGGAGCATTTGGCTTTGTCATATAAAGCGAAACCTTCTCCTCATCAATCACCTTCAACATGTCCAGCAAATATTTCGGATTAAATCCAATCAGCATTTTCTTTCCTTCTTTTGTGATCTCCAACCGCTCACTCATAGATCCGACAGCTGTTTCGACCTTTAATTCCATATCCGCTTCTCCGATATCCATTATAATCGGCTTATTGGTCTTCTCTTTTAAAAGAAGAGTTGCCCGGTCAATACATTCCTGAAAATCTTTTTTGGAAATTTCCATCATGATTTCATGTTCTTTAGGAATCATCCCTTCAATATTAAAATAATCCCCATCAATCAGTCGGGATACCGCTATGGTTTCATCAAGATCAAAAAGGATATGATCTTTTGTAAAATAAATTTCTACATCTAAGTCCGGATCATTTCCGATAATCTTGGAAATCTCCGTTAAGGTCTTTCCCGGAACGATCACTTTTCTTTCCTTGTATTCTTCCTCCAGCGTCAGATTTCGGATAGAAACTCTATGTCCATCCAAAGAGATAATCCGCAGTTTATTCTTCGAAATTTCAAAAAGCTCTCCTGTCATCATTTTGTTGCTCTCATTATCTGAGATTGAAAAAATGGTCTGACGGATGGCTTCTTTTAAATCAAATTCTGAAAGAATAATGCTTTCATCCTTTTCTACCACCGGTATGCGGCTGTACTCATCCCCAGACTTTACCGCAATATCAAATTTTACTTTCTTGCATTTGACGGTTGCTTGCCCTTCTTGCGCATCAATTGAGACCTCGCCTGCAGGAAGTTTCCGGACCAATTCTGAAAAAATTTTTGCGTCTACCGCAATCGAACCTGTCTGTTCAACAGTTCCGCTAACCTCTGTTTTGATTCCTAATTCAAGGTCATTCCCTGTCAAATAAATTGCACTGTCTTCAGCTTCGATCAAAATACACTCCTGAATCTTCAAATTTGATTTTGCAGGAACCGCTTTTAATACAGTCTGTACACCCTTTGCTAAATCTGCCTTTTTACAATTAATTTTCATAGATTTCTCCTTTTTACTTAAAAAACTTTACTTCATATTTTCTGAAATTTCATTTCCTATACAAATTTTTCCATATGCTTTTGTTATTTTCATAAAAACCCCTGAACGCAGCATATCCCACTTCCAGCCTACATAATCCGGATATTCATCTTTGTTCACAGCTTTCACATATAGTTTCTTCATTTCTTTTTCTGTATAGAATCCTGAAATTTCCGGTTCATAACAGGCATATACCGCCTCCGCCTTTATAAAGTTCTTGTCTTTTGCCAGATATCTCTTTCTTCTCACTTTCCTAATATCAAATGCTTCCATTTTATCTTGTCAATTCAGCACAGGAAGGGGTTCCAATTTGTTTTCTGTTACTTCTTGTACTTCACATTGCTTCTCGTCTGGTTTTTCCGGTAACACAATTTTCTGGTCATGATCATAAAAAGAGGCATGGTAAGAAAAAATATCTTCCGGATCAAGCTGCGTTTCATTGGCTTCCCGCACTCTCTCTTCGATTTCTTGCTGGGATTGATTACCGGGATCCGGGATAATCGCCAGCTCGTGAACAGAAGCAGGTAAAATAAAGTAGTCGCATCCTAAAATTTGTCCAATCTTCTCAAATAGTTCCGTATGCATAATAGCTCCTGCTCCAAACTTTCTTGCGGGATTCGATAAAACATACATACAGTCTCCAGGCCCATTATCAGATTCTTCTAAAAGATTTGTTGCTATAAAAGGCTCCTCTGAATAATAGCTATTTATTTCCTTAACAAGCTCACTCATGCGCACCAACCCAAATACACGCCTGTTTTCTGCCTGAATCGTATCTTCATAAAGCTGTTTTTCAGTAATCCTCCACATCTTTAAATGATTATGGGTAACTGGTATGCTTGCTATGCTATTCCCTTTCTGCTCTAAGATCACACGGTACATCGCTGTATATTTTCCGCACTGCGTATGTACATGATATTTTAGCTGCTGCTGATTCAGTTCCGGATCACACATCGAAAAAACAAGATTCTGTTTTATGGAATCATAATCCTCTAATACTGAAATAATGCTTTCATCTCCTCGGTCCAACAGGACTCTCAAAGCTGCGATTTCCTGCAAGATCTGTTCAAATGCCTCCCCCATTTCATATCGTTTCTCATAATCTTCCAAATAAATCCTCGGAGTAATAGTTTCTCCTTTTCGGCAGATCATAAGTCCCTGACAGATTCGATCGTTGTTTCTCAGAGTTTCTTCAATCGCTACTGAAGCATCCACAAATGCGTCCGGGAGATATTCCCTAATATTTTCTTTGATGTAATCCATAAATTTTTTATCCATTTTCTTCTCCTTTCTTTCCTGCAAAATAGAAAAAGGACATCATAATACAAAACAGATTATGATGTCCCATTCTTCTATAAATATTGCGTTAAAAAGTGTGCTTTCGGTTTTTTCCGAAACAAAAGATTGCTGCAATCTATATATTGCATAAAATATGATTCACATTTACACTATCACATGATATAGTGTCTGTCAATATATTTACGTACAACTTATTGTGTATTTTGTAATATCTATCAGGCAGCAGGCTCCGCTTCTGCTTCCAGCAGATTTTCTTCCAAGATGTCGGCAAGAAGCCTCCCATTATAATTACCTGCAAAAATAATTTTTTTCTCTTTTCTTAACTGCAGATACTCCTCTTCTCTTTTTCTCTGACTTTCTTCCGTCCATAACTTATCCTGCTTTGACAACCGTTTTTGAATAACCCTTTGCCATCGTTTTAAAAACTGGTTAATTTCATCCATATTTTTCTCCTGCCGGTTATAATAAGTACTTTTTTGCCTTACCGTCCCGTTCGGTTCCACTTCCAACGTAAAATATGGTTGCATAGGATTCTCTCTTTTCCGCAAAAACAAAATATAAGTCTCCCTGTCTGCAATTCTTTGAAGATAAAGGTTGTTCACATCTATGCAATGCTTCAGGCATTCGCCCTCTGCCAGGATATCTTCAATCCCATTTGGGACAAGGATTTCATAGACTTCTTTGTCACTGCGATATTCATATTTTTTCCGGATACTACTACAAATCTGCTGAATCGTTGGAAAAGCTGTTTTCTTCTCTGAAATACGCTCTTGTAATTTTTTTCTTCGTAAGCATTGCGATGCCTCGTCATGTCTTTGAAAAAGTTTTCTTGCCCTATATATGATTGCATCCTGCGTATCCCAGCCCAAGCTGTCTGCCATCCTAAGATAGTCCATCCAGATACTTAAAACGTTCCCTATCTTTTCTCCATTTTCAGTTGACTGTCTGCTCAGATAATTTTTTATCTGCAGTGCAGACATCCTTCCTTTTATAAAAGAAATGCTTGCAGGGTACAGGCCCTGTTCTATGTACCAGGAAATCAAATGATCATCCATCTGTTTTCCTGTCTCTTTTTCATATTGAAGCCATTCCAGTCGCTTAATAGATTCCGCTTTTCTTAGTCTAAGCAGTTGTGCATGATCTATTCGAAGTTTCCCTAGCAGATCCGTTTTGCTGCTGTCCAGCGTAACCTTCATTCCACTTATCACTTCCTTCGCTATTCCAAACAGTCCTGCTTTTACCAGTTGTTCGAGAATTGGCATGTTCTGATATGTTTCAAAATATTTTTCCGGGCAAAAACTTTTTTCTTTTTGAAAATACTCCTTAAAGCCAGTATGTTTCAAGAATGTTTTTGATAAAGATGGAAGCGTTTTTCCATATATGCGCCCATTCGGATATCCAATCAAATAGGAACAAAGCGAGCAGCCTCCTATGCGCAGCCGGCCTTTTTTCCATTTATATTCCCAATCATCTATGCCCCAATGATATTCTTCCATGGAAAAATCATTCCTATAAAAAAGGCGGCGTCTTTCTACAAACAGTATTTCAGGCAGATTATCCTGAATTGGATATATTTTTTGAACAAGAAAAGCTCTTAGAACAAATTCCTGCCCACAGTTTTGTAACAGGTATACCTCATACTGATCAAGGATCTTTCCTCTTTTCCTATTTGATTTGTACTGGATTTCCTTTCCGCAACGACGGCATCTAGCCATTTTATTATACCTTGGTTGTATTACAGGTACTTCTTTTTCACAATAAGTACAATATCCTGTTTGCACTTTTTTTCCAGCATCATAAAATATGTAATTTTTATCTGCACCAACTTTCTCAACCCATTTTCTCCAGTCGCCAGGAAGAGCTGGCACGAGTTCCATTTTTTTGTTGATCTGTGCTGATAACTTCTCTTTTTTCCGCTGCCTTGCTATTCTCCGATTTTCTTCCTGGAAATGTACAATACTGTCCCAAATATCTTTGTCACACCAGAGGTCACAGTTTCTAAAGACGTAATCCTGAACCCGCTTCTGATCCTCTTTATAGGCATATATATTTTCATATTTCTCTACACAACTTGTTCTTTCAGGGAATGGCAGATTATATAAAAGTACATGTTTCCACTTGTGATTCCTGCAGTCATAAACCAAATCTCTTTGATTCTCGTAGTCAAAAAAAATATCATAGAAGGGCGTATAGCTCCCATCGTTCAACTCCCCTGATAAAAATAGTGATATTTTTAGAATTCCATTTTCTATACAGGAACGGTAAAAAATATAATTTAGTGGATCATAATTAAATCTCGTATTGCTGGACTTTTTCCCTATTTTTTTAGCTGCTGCGAGTATTTTTTCTGTCGGTTCTAATGCTCTGATTTTAAGCAATTTATCTTTGTAATTCATATTTTCTCCCTACTTTATCAAAATAGGCCACGGGATGTTCCTATTCTTAAACATATCCTGTGGCCTATAATCTGTTTTATTCCATTACTCTGTTGCCATTTACATCATACCAGATATTCGGATGAAAATTGATTCCGTCAATAATAAAAACAGCACCTTGTTCAATTTCTTCCGAATCTGTCTTTTCTTTTGCAATCACCAAAATATCTCCCTGTTGCCGGCCGCTTATGATCGGTATTTTTCCACGTACAACAGCATACCCATTATGTCCTTTCCCTTTTTCTGCGCTGACTACACTGCTCCAATTACGTCCCGGCTTCTTTATCATATATTTTAGTCCTTCATAAAGAAGCTGGACAAGTTCCAATTTTCTTTTTAAGAAAAGTTCCGTACAGGCAATTTTACTGTCCACTGCGTCTTCATCCAAATCGCCTTTCGCCTCTACAAGATAATATTCTGATGACTCCCAGCTGGGATAATAAACAAGACAATCCAAGGGGTTTTCCGCACAATGAAAGCCTCTTTCATGGCACCTTGCCTTATCCGTACAATTCCACTGGTTCTCAAAATACTGATATCCCCTGCATATCAAACCTCTTCGGAACCCTTTATATGCCAACATACTCTTATTCCTCTTTCCTATCGGCCGATGCTTCTCTATCCTTCTCTTCATTTTGCTTGCCAAGATCAAACAATGAAATCTGTCCATCAGATTCCTTTTTTTCGATAGGCGCAGCCTTTCTTTCCTGCATGTTCTTTATGCGCTCAGCAGCCTGTTTTCTTCGTTCTCTCTCTGCTTTTTCCCACTCTTCTTTTCTTTTTTGCTCAGCTTCTTTATCATCTAACAGATAATATTCTTCCGCCCAGCGAAATACCTTTTCTTCCTCATAAACCCTAACCGTTCCTTGAAGTTCCTGATCGTGCCTAGACTTATTTGCGGCTTGCATCTCTTTTTTAATGGAGTCTTTCTCTTCCTCATATGCCTGTTTTAAGATATAGTTTAAGCACTTCTCTAAAGATTTATGGCTTTGGAGTATTTTTTCCTCCAGCCCTTTTTCTTCCAGATGCGTCATCAAATAGCGACCAATTATAATAAGGGCCGTGTTCCCTGCCAGCTGATACTGCTCCTCTGTAAGCTTTTCGGTTGCCGAAGAAAAATCTTTTTCTTCCAACGGGATCTCCGCCAAACGAACCCTTGTCCCATTTATAAAGTCTTTCAAATCTTCTTCCGGAATCAGCCATTGGTCAGCCAATCCTTTGAGACGTTCAATTTCTCCATGATCCCGGAGATTTTGAGCAAGCAGATTTAATTCCGCAGTATTGTTTACAAATTGTTCTATCATCCTTCTTCTCCTGTCTACTCAGCATGAAGTTCTGTTTTTTCCCTCCTTCATGCAGCTTTCTTTTTTTCGGTGCCTTTTTCACGAGTTTCCTTATCTGCCAATTCTATAATGCTCATCAGTTCGATCAAAAACTGCCGGCACCAATCGCTATTTTCATATTTTTTCCCGATCTTCCCGGCATCTTCAATCACTCTTTCCCATCCTTTATCATCCTTTGGGACATTCTCATAATATTTCTTAAAAAATGCATAGATTTCATGCATCGCTTTATCCATGTCTACATGAATCGTGGTGTTCAGATTAGAGATCAGCGTAATTACCAGTTTATAGACCGCCTTATCGGTCTTTTCATAAGCTTCATATTTTTTTAACAGATCTTTAATTCCCATCATGGATTTTCCAAGATACAATGCATAGAAATCTCTGGTGATCTGTGCAATCAATTTTCTTTCTATCAATTTTTGCTCCTTTCTATTAAGCAGTTAAATTCAATTCCAGTTGTCCTTCGATTTGCTTTTCCTTTTTCTCGCTTCCATAAAGCCACCATTTATAGATGTCCTCCGGTGTCTTCCACGCCTCTCCTGTAAAATCAGTCTTATTTATATCCCGTTCTTTCAGTAATTGCTCAAACGCCCTTAAATAAGCCCTGCGATATGCAGGATAAAGAGAGAGTTCCCATTTGCGTTGTCGGATAGAAGCAAGTGGGCAGCCAATACAGCCTAATCTCCGGAACCCCTTATCATAAAGCACACAGTACTTTTTTATATAGCGATGAATGAAATACCAAACCTCATCTTCACTCCAGTCAATAATTGGATTCAATGCATACTTGCCTTTTAACTGGCACGACTCGATCATTCTGCGGCTCTCATCATTATCGTTGTTCAAAAAAATAATCTTAGGTTCTTTCGGCCCAAGAACTTCCGCTAATCCTCTGTTTCTCCTGTTTTTGCTTTCCTGCCATCTGACGCCAGTAACCACAAAGCGGCCTTGTCCGCCTCTTTCCTTCAGTTCTGAACAACAGTACCGCACTTTTCTCGTAGGTGGATACTTCTTTTGCGGGATCAATCTCCACATACTGATTCTTGGAGGAACCATAGTCACTTCCGGATATTCCTTCCGGATAAAATGAACCAGTTCCGGTGGATCCACGGTTGTAATATTGTAATAGGCCTGAAATTTTACCCCGGCCATCTTTGCAAGCGCATAGATAACCTGGCTGTCCTTTCCTCCGCTGAAGCATAGATAGTACCCTTCCGGGCTCATCTGTAATGCTTTTGCTTCAAATGTCTGCAGCGCATGAATTGACCGCTTAATTTTAGTTTCAATGTCAATAAAAAGTGTATATTGCTCCATTTCTTCCCCGTTCCTTTTTTATTTTGCTGGAACGGAAAAGCCATTCTTTCCGGTGTGTCTTTTTACGCTGCCTGACCTTCACTTCCTCTGAGCATTTTCAAGATTGCAGTACGCAATTACTGCTTTCTCTAAGCAGCAACCCAGATCATCTGGGATATGAAAAAATAGAACAATACTAATGGTCGATAGAAATCGAGCCAAAAGAGATGATCCGGATCTCCAGAATTTGAACATTGGAAATTTTCCGGTATGGCCTCTGTCGGTTATAATCTTCTACCCAATCTTTCATGAGCAGTTCGATTTCTATGTCGATTTCTTCATGATCCTGAAGAAATACATATTTTTTAGCATTCTTATGATTTCCCCTTATGGTTGTATAGGAATAGGAAATCTCAAATAGAGGGATTACGATATTCGAGGACAGCATCTGTAACGGGTGCATTTTCTTTAGCATCTCTCTATACTTTGCTGTCTCCGGAATCGTGCCGCCGATTGCAGCCTCCCTGAAATTCATAAAATCTGCTATTTTGTGTAAATGCACATATATCTTCCTCCTTATGCTGTTTTTCTTTTCTTTGTTTCACCAAGCCAGGCTTTTGCTGTTGCGACCTCACAATCCATTGCCTCAGCAATCCTTTCCCAGGTATACCCTTCTTTTCGCATACAGCTAATGATCTGTGCCCTGTCTCCCCTTGACAGCTCTGTGTCCTGTCTCTGAAGTTTTTTCTTCAGAAACCTTTTACAAACAGGGTGGCTAGGTCCGTATTCATACATGAACTTTGCTTCTGTCGCATTTAATCCGCAGAAGATTGCAATCAAAAGCTGATAATAACCTGCTATCAGATCCTTCTGCATATTTTTCTCCTCCAATCAACAGAAAACTCTGCTGTTCTTAATCATCCTCTTGAAACAAGCTTCTTTCTTCCTCCTTTCCGTATGCTGAAACAAAAAAAGACACCAAAATCCATTTGCTGAATTTTGATGTCATTTTTACTTTTTATCCTGTCAAAAAATCGCTCTCCAAGTTTGTCCTGGAGATCAAAGCAAACTGTATTTATGGTTAAATACACAAAATACAAATCTTCATTTACACACTAACACAAGATATAGTGCATTGTCAATAATGGATTTGATTTCAAGTCATAATTTCGCTCCCTTTGTGTCACTCTCCGCTTTTCCTTTTTTACATTTCAAAATAGTCTGTAAGATCCATCTGAACACCGCTTTCTGCCTCTCTTGTGCATATTCTTTTTAGTTCTTCCGTACCCAGTCTTTTTCTTAAAAACTCCTGTTCTCTTGGATCGAGTGCCTGCAGTCCGTATTGCGCCGCTTTTTCTTTCAATTTTATGATCTTTGTCTGTTCCCGCTTCTCTTTCTCCTCTTTTTTCTTCTGCTTCTTAGCACTTACCAAATCAGAAGCATGAACTACATGGATACCTTTTTGAATATCTTGAAGATCCTGTTCTAAATCCCTGCCTTCTGATCTTCCTTCCCGGATATTTAAAATTTCAATTTTAAGATCCGGGTCATATATATGCAGCATGGAATATTGGTTCCACCATTCTTTCCAGTAGATTTCATTGGCAGCAACGTTCCGCAGTTCTGCACAAATATCCAGCGATACGGAGTGATCCCAAAATCGTTTTCCTTTGATGATAGATATGATTGGCTCCCCTGCAAAAAATGTATCATCCTTACGGACTGTAGATACCTTCAAATCATAAAAGAGGTTTCCTTTTTTCTTTGTCAGGTTCCGCCCACGTAATGGGCAGAATTCGCCTCCTGTACAGGTTTTTGCACACATCAAAGGCTGATACTTAAAGTACCACTCCATTTTTCGTTCATCAAAGAACATATGATGCTGGCACACATTTTCAGAATGTGTTTCAAAAAACTTCTTTAGGAGCCTGTCTTTATCTGATTTTTGTAATTTCTGTAACCGTTCTATGCTCATGTCATATACATATCCATAGGTCATACGACATCTGCAAAAATGAAAAGATCGTGTTCCTTCCTTGTTTTCTAAAAGAGGATGATTTCTTTTACACGAAATAGCGCCAAACGGGCACAAAACTACTGGATTATCATTTTCAAAGCACCAGTCAATTCCCATGTATCCCAGGTCATTTAAGCAATGTTTCCCTTTGACGTACAGACCGCATCCCGTCTGATAGTTTTTCTCCTGTATATAATCAGAACGATATTGAAAACCGCCATATACATTTTCCAAAGTTACCGGATAGACCGCTGGAATTTTAACATACTGAGGATAATGATGGACATGATACCCTTCACGCAAAAGATGTTTCGTTAAGAGATTATAACTCTGTTCCATTTTTCCGCTTCCTTTCCATATGATTTGCTTTTTCTTTGTTAGTATCACAAAACGTATCTACTAAATTTCTGCATACAAAAAAGGGAAACCTTCTTGTTTCCCTAAAGTTTATGATTTCTATATTATTTTTTCCTATCCTACCAGGCTGACGCCAAAAACCTCTTATAGAAGTCTTCAAATGCTATTTTACACTCATTGATGTAGAAAATGTGATTCACAGTGATCAGGATGAGCATATCCTGTCCCAGCTCTTTTCAATTTTCTTCTCATTGATTCCACTGGAAACCGAAATTCTTCTAATTTCTGCCTCCGTTTTCCATTGTGACATTATATGCAGCCATCAATTTCACATTGAACATTTTGATGTGCATATTTCCTCATTCAATAATTTGAGCGCCGTCTATCATCTTATACCATGGCCGCATTTGCATCCCTGAAAAATTACGGTTCGCAAATCGATATAAAAACTGTCCCATATTGTATGCTGCATGTTCATTGATTTCTTTTATGGTTCTTCTTTCCCAGACTTCTTTACATTCATCATAGTAATTTTGTTTTCTTTCATCGTCTTCTGCCTTTATGGGGCGTATTATCTTTTCTTCAAAATTTATTTCAAATCTCATCACCGTGAAATCAATTAAGACCCTTTTACAGTCTTTCAAATTTTTTATTTCCATGAAATTCATAAAAGAAATTCTCCTTTTCTCACCTTATTAATTATTTATAATATCTTATTTAGGATATCTTTATGCTTGAATAAACCGCATAACATGGAGCAAGGAGGCAAAACCACCTTCCCCCGGTCCAAAGTCCAGGATGACTACCTTTTCTATTTTTCAGCTGAAGGCAGCCCCTCTAAATGGAAGATAGCAGTCCAATCTGCATTTTTACCGTTTCATATCAGTTATTTAATTTCTTTACGAAGAGCTACAATTTCCTCCTCACTTAATCCGCTGACTTCTTTGAGCAATCTGACTTCTGCTCCAACTTTCAGCAACGCAAAAAGTATTTCTCGTTTTCCCTCTGCTATCCCTTCTGCTCTTCCTTCTTTGCGCCCTTCTTCTCTTCCCTCTATTCTACCCGCTTCACGGCCTCTCTCTTCCAAACGTTCCAATGCAGTACACATGTTCATATCTCCTTCGGATGACTCTTGAACTTGAATAAGCGAATTGCTGCCCGTAATCACTCATATCATCGCATTCACATTTCCCTTAACCTTTACATTGTTAGAATAGCAGATTGGGGGAAACACCTAGTTTTCCCCCAAAAAGCATAACGAAATTTCCACACTTTTGCAAAAACATGATACTCCATATTATATCATCCTCAGCCCTACAAAAATAGGAATTCAGATTTGCCTGTAGAATGATTATTCTATTTCTTTGCGAAGTGTTTTAATTTCTTCCTCGCTTAATCCGCTGACTTCTTTGAGCAGCTTAATTTCTGCTCCAGCTTTTAGTAACGCAAAAAGTATTTCTCGTTTTCCTTCTGCTCTTCCTTCTTCTCTTCCCTCTGCTATCCCTTCTGCTCTTCCTTCTTTGCGCCCTTCTTCTCTTCCCTCTATTCTGCCCGCTTCACGGCCTCTTTCTTCCAAACGTTCCAATGCAGTACACATGTTCATACCTCCTTTGCTTTCAAGTGCTTCTTGAACCAACAAATCACTGTCCGTCATCACACCGATCATTGCTCCCACATCCGGGGCTACGATTTTTTCTTTTAAAAGCCTGCGGACTTTATCAAACTCTCCGCCGTAAATATATCTGGCAGTTTCAAATATGATCTGAACTTCTTCATTACCAAAACGATACTTTCCACTCTCCCCTACCTGCAGCAAATTCATCCGGTAATCAGAAAATACTCTGCCAAGTTTTTCCGGCATATCTACGATCATGTCTCTCAAGCTTTTCGGTCCATCCCATGGTTTTTCATTATAATAGATAACAATACTTATTATAGGATGCAGACGATCCTCTTTATGCAGGCCGGAAAGGAATTCTTCTGCACTTGCTTTATCTCCGGCTTCCCTGTGCTTTCTGGAAATCTCCTGATACTCTTTTAAATATCCAAGTGCGTCATAGATCATTACTCTAAGCGGCATGCCATAATGGGTCTTACGCTGATTTTCAATTCCCATAATTACAAAATCAACACCATGTGCGGCTTTTTTCACAACATCCCTGGCTCTGCTCAAGGTTTCTTTATATTCATTAAATTCCACCAAGGTGGATACGTCTGTATCCAGTTCGCTTAGTTCTTCAGGCTTTATGACCTCTTCTCCTTCAAATACTACAGTATTGAAAAGACTGGCAAAACGGTCATTTTGCCTCCAAAACTCTTTAAAGATTATGTCGGGTTTTATCTTCGGATTTTTCAAGTTGACTCCTCTCTTATGCTGTTTCTATCTATAGATTATTATAACAGATTTTTCAGGATCTTCAACAACAGTGTTGGCCTGCCTGCTGGCTTCCGTCTATCTCTGCTATTCTTGGCCTTGAATCTACTCTATGGACTCATGGTCAATCACACATACTTCCATTTTAAATATATTATGCTTCACCGATCATTGTGCATTCAGCACTTTCTTGGCAATCCTTTCTGCTTCTTCCCTTGTATTCCACTTAGAGCGCATGCCGTCTTTTACCTGCATATCCCCAATAAAGACATACCAGTGCCTTCCTCCATTTGGATAGCGCACATACCGTAAATCTTTTTCTGTAAAATCCGGAAATATCAGTTCCTTTCTTCTGCAAAACTGCGTATAAGAGAGATCACTGGTACAGCCGCCAGAAGAATTGAAGTATACAGCACCGCTTTGCTTGATCAAACGCAATTCATGCATCCCGGCTTCAATCTTAAATGCCCGCACGCCGTCTAATACTGAGCAATTAAGCTGCCCGGCTTTAAGGTATGCCGCCTGAAGGAATTTAAAGCTTGGATCTTCCATTAGGCGGATTCTTTCTTTTATATCAGGGGCCTTTTCCAGCAATTCATATGGGTCTTCACCATGAAGGATTCGATCAAGAGTTGCTTCATAACGTGCTTCATCTGTCTTCTTATGATAGTCTTCCAATTTCTTTACGGAATCAATCTTTAACCACCATCCTCCTTTATCAGAAAGTACAAATAAATATTCCATTAAGAGGTCCTCCTTCTCATTCTCTGAAATAATTCCTCTATAATCCAGTCGATTGTAAATCTGCTCTGATGTGCAAACCAGGGCCTCTGCTGTTCTTTGTTTTCTAACAATTTCCTAAATCCGGTCAAATCTTTCTCCTGTATAGTAGGATCCGTTTTATATTTTTCAATCAACTGAACTACCTCAGAAAAACTTTCCATCTCCGGTTCCTTGCTTGTTAGCAATTGACGTATTTCTTCAACTGCCTTCTTTTCACTGGTGTAAACTGAAAGTATTGGGATCCTGCAAAAGGGAAGCTGCAAAAAGACCTTCCATTTTCCATATTCCCGCATGACAATAAATGTCGCTGAGGCGTTTCCTTTATTCCAAGGCTTTTGATATGCAGGTCTGTCTGGCCTATGAAAGACATCCATCATATGATCGTCTCGTAAGAGACTGGGAATATAATTTTTATCTTTCAGTAGTTGTTCCAAGTCCATGAAACTTTTTCCCTCCTTGATTTTTCTCGCTATATCCCGGAACATCGCGTGGTACTGGTTCCACTGATAGCATAATTTATCCTCAGAATATAGATAAGCTAATTCAAACCGGTCCAGGCTGTTAATCACCTCCAGCCATATCTTCGCATGTTCTTTCTTTGTGCGAAATAGGAATTTTCCAAAATTATATATCGAAAGACTGCTATTTGTCAGGACATAGCCAAATTCTTCGATAAAATCATCTTTTCCTGAATATACCGTTTCCCGGTACCATCCTGGCCGGATATGGTCGATATCTCTTTTATCCGTCCTTTCATAAAGTTTTTCCAGCAATTCCATTTCATTTCCTTCTGCATAGGCTTTTATGATTTCCTGCCCATGCCCATATTGCAAATAGGCATCAGCTGGTAAATAAGCGGCTTTCACAACTGTACCTGATTGTTCCAATACAAAATATCCTCGTGTCATAAATTTCTCCTCTTCATTCGGAATACTCAAACAGTTCTTCAAACTGGCGACACACTTCGTTGAACTCTGGTTGCTTTCCATCCGGCTTCATTTTTTCCGTTTGAAGCCATTGATAAAAATCATTACGCTGTGTTTCATATAAGCGTATAACATTCCTCAATCTTCGAATCTCTATATGACAGCATTCGATTCTTTCTTCGTCATTCATATCTTTCGTCTCCTATATTATGAATCCCAACTAAATTGATATAGGAAGAACTGTCCCTTATTAGTCGGTTATAGTCTCATCATTCTGTTTCAAATTGCCCGTCATCAATTTCTTCTATCTGGTATTTCCACACATAAGCACATTTTTCAAGCAATGCTTCTGCACCTTGGCGTGCTCGTGTGTATGACTTATATTTTTTTGTATCACAAGTAATAAAATCCCTTGTATGTACTGGAAATGTTCCCCCAATTACTGTATAAGTTTTTCCACTCCAATAACCGTAGGAATTATAACCTGCTGTCCCTGGGTATCTTGAGTCAAGATAAATTACATATTTCTTTGCCATAACATACCTCCATCAGTAAATCCATGCTTCTTGTGGCAGGCATTCGAAAAAAGAATCCAATTTCATTGTTGCGTCGCCATACTCATAAAATTTTTCTTTATCAGCCTGCTCGTATACTTCTTCAATTTCTTTCACCATTTGAAGATATGCAGTATTTTCGTCACGCAAGATATCCATAGCAGCTTTTAAACAGTCATATCGGTACCGCAGGGCAATAAATGATTGGTAAACCCGAAAGCATTGCCGGGCAGACGCAATAAGCTCGTCTTTCGTCAGGCGTTTTAGTGCCTTTTTACTTTCATCCTCTGCCCATACATCAGAGCATGAAAGCCCAAAGTAATCCTGCTCATAGGAATCATATCCTAAAAGGCCCCCAAAATCTTCTCCCGCTTCAATTGAAACAAAGAAATGGTCGAAGCACTTTGGCACCCATTCTTCCTGTAAATCTATAATAAGCCGGTCACATTCCGTACATAAATCGGCAAACATCATCTTAAATTCGTACTCCTCATCCTGATTTCCATCCAAAGCATTGAGCAGAGTATCGTCATCAGAATCAAAGTACCAGCGTACATCTTCACATGCTCCCTGAATGTCCGAAAGTTCCATTTGAATAGTCATTAAGTTCAGTTCTTTAACGATTGTTTTTTTGTAACGCAGCTTTTTTGCCTCCTCTCGTTTTGTACGGTCGGCGTTTATGATACTTTCTCTCATGAATATTTTCTCCCTTCTATTTGTTCTTACCATTCGTAGTTCGGAAGATTCTTAATCTTCTCTCCATCGCAGTCCAGACAAAGCCATATGCATCCGGCTTTCTCTGCAGTTTTTAATACGCTGGAAAGATCCTGCGGAATCTTCTTCCCTGCAATTTCAGGATCAACGTAAATGATCCATCCGTATTTCCCTTTTTCATAGATTGTCAAATCCAGTAAATGATTTTCCATTTTTTCTGCTGTATCCTGACAAATATGTGCTGTTAAAAGTATCCAGCATCATAGCTCTTTTCATTATCGGCCCTTATATAATTAGCAATCCAAAAGCATTGTAAATATAAATATTCCTTCTAAAAAACGGAAAGGCTTAAATCCTTTCCGCTATACAAAAAAGACACCCAGAATACTCTCATTCTGAATGTCTTACCTATACACTTTCATTCGCTTGCCGATAATTAGAGCATAAAAACTCTCAAAAATAGTTTCCAGTATATTCTGGAAAAAACATGATTATTCTACCTCTCTATCTATGGAGAATAAAAACTAGAACGCAATATAATAATAGCATAACACATATAGTAAGTCAATCGCCTTACGGCATAGATTGTTTCAAGCTGTATTTCCCATTTTTTAGTTAATCTTCGAAATTATCGGACGATGAATTTTTTTGTTCCCAATTATAATACCATCTCCACTTATATAAGTCTTGCAATTTGCTTTTATAAATTTCATCTACTACAGGCAGCTCAAGGTAATCTACAGCTCCAAGAGCCAGTACCTCAAATTGGTCTAAAACACTGCTCTCTTCTAACAGAGCGAGAATTGGAATCCTTCCTTTACATTTCAGTTCTAAAACCGCAGTAAAATCTCTATTATTTACTTTTATTTTATCGAAATCTATTATTAAAACATCATAATCCCACTGTGTTTTATTATAAAGTTCTTTAAATGATAACACTTCTAAACTTTCTTTATCATCCAGTATTCTATCTGTTTGATATCGAACGCTGTCATTTTCACTTACTAACAATATGTTCAAATTTATTCATACCTCACTCTTTTTAATTTTTGATTTGAGCTTTCCTAATAACATAGAAACAAAAATTACCCCTAAAGTATAGGTGATTGTATCTAAATAACTATTAAAACTAAAATAATAGCAAAAAATAGTAAGCATAAGTATTATCATTAAAATAATTCTAATCCTATTCAAAAAAAACTTTTTCTCGTTATCATTTACCGGTCTATTGATATTTTCGACAGGATCCGAAAACAATATTACAATCATCTCAAATATAGAGATGAGCAATGAATAAAATTTGGGAATTGGAACATTTTTTATTGCTAATAGAGTAAATACTATCACTATACATGAGCAAATATAGCAAGCTAGAAAGCTATTTAAATGTAAACCGCCAACATATGACCTCAATGAAAAAAGAAGCAGCAAAAGCACTGTACATTTTAAAAGCATGCCCATCTGCGCTGCAAATAAATAACATGTAGCAACACAGATGAGCATTTCTGTTCCACTTAATAAACCATATTTATAAATTTCATAGTCTTCTTCTTCAATCACATTATTCCTTAACAGATAATCTGTAAGTACACTTGAAATTCTATCCATACTAATTCTTCTTCAATTTTTTCATCTCTTCAGGCATTTTGGGCTGATGAAAAATAAATACACATCTAGTATTAACAGCAACTATACTAAACATCATAGCCATACTAGCAAGAACATTAGCACATTTTTTAAAGTCAATTTTTTTCATGATTGAATCCTCCAATTTGTTTTTTTCTAATATACAACAAGCTTTTTTCAATTTCGCTTACTTGTAACTTTTACGAAATTATATGTAACTTTTGCGAAAAGTCACACAAGATTATTTTTATTATGAAAGTATTTTCTCTTTCCTCGATAACTACAGATCCATGGTATTTATCAGCAACCTTACGTACCGACTCAAGACCTATACCATGGTTTTGAAAATCGCCTTTATTAGTCACTATTTTCCCGCTCTTATTTCTAATAAGCACTCCATTAAAGGCATTAATGACTGTTATAATTAAAATATTATGTTCGTACTTCATATAATACTTTATATATCTGTCTTGCTCAGGGATTTCCAATGAAGCTTCAATAGCATTATCTAAAATATTCCCCAGTAAAATACTTATGTCAGCTCCGCTGAATGGAAGTTGCATAGGAATGTGAATATTAGCTTCAAATTTAATATTTGATTTAAGAGCAACTGAATATTTTGCATTTAACAAAGAATCCACTACAATATTATCTGTCTTAGAAATCCCAACATTACTTAGTATATCCATATCAACCATTTTACTTAGATATTCTGTAGCTAATTGACTTTCATTGTTCTCCAGCATTTCCATTAATACTATAAAGTGCTGCTTCATATCATGTCTTGCATTTCGAAAATTCATCATGACATTTTCTTTTTCTTTCATATGCTGGTTACATAACTCTAATTGCTGTTCATAGACAGTATTGTATTTCTGTAACTCTTTTTCTTTTGACACATTAATGTAAAGCTTAAAAATAACAATATTAATCACTAAAATGAGTAATGAGCTGGTTAAAGATTCTCTTATGTGTAAATTATTGTTTACCGCACTACTCAGAATAAAAATATTATAAACAACATACATGCTTCCAATAGGAAGCAATAGAAAAACTATATTATATTTATTTGATAAATTTTTTACGTTTTCATTTTTAAAAAATTTCCTTAAGACGACCATTAACAATAAGGTCAACAATTTCGAAAGTAGAGATCCTAAAAATTGCGGAAGTGAATAATAAATATGAATTCCACTGGAAATAAAAATATACCCTACCATGAGCTCTGCCAGCATCCATATTGCATTAATAATAACCGAAAAAACAATTTGTTGTAAATAGTCTGCTTCGTATGAACTTAAACAAATTAAACTTACCAGTAATACACTTATTAAAATATTAGAATATGATGGCAATACATTAATCCTGCTGATGATTATTTGCCATATAATGTATATCAACCAAAAAAATATACTACTTATTTTTCTTTGACTCCGTTCGAAAAAAATTTCAAAATATATCCTTAGAATCATAACGGACAAAAGAATTATCATAATCTCTGCAGATAGTTCAATTACAAATTTAAACAATAATATCTTCCCCTTTTAATGCACAAAAAAGTTCATTCACCTTTTTTCTTCTGTTTTCACTAACTGTTAAAGTCGTCCCATCCAATAATTCCATTGAATCATACGAATATACGGACACAAATTTAGGATTAATCAAAAAAGACTGATGAGTTCTATAAAAAAATATATCTGATTCAAGCAGTCTTTTCTCAATATTATTTAATTTTTCATAGCATTTTTCACTTCCAGTTTTTTTCACAATGTATGTTACTCTCTTATCGCTTTGAAAATACATAATATCACTGACGGGAACCCTATACGAAACTTTATTATACTGATACTGAAAATATTTGGGATTTCCCAATATTTCCTTTTTAGCATCTATAAAATATCTTTCAAATATTTGTAAATCAATCGGTTTTGTAATAAATCTAAAAGCAGACACCTCAAAGACTTCTTTTGCAAAACTTTCGTGGCTGGTAACATAAATTATGAGTACATTTCTATCTAGTTTTCTTATTATTCTCGCTGCATCCACTCCATTTTGTTTTTCCATTTCTATGTCCAAATAAATAAGATCATATCTCTTTCCTCTATTGATATAATCAACCAATGTACTTCCATCATAAAAAACATCAATATTTATCTTAGTAGCAACCTTAGTCGCTAAATCTTCTAGCATCTTCTCAATATTCGAAGTTTCTAATGTTTCATCATCACATATGGCAATTTCTAACATAGTACATTTCCTCTTTTAAATAGTATTATTCGGATTCTTTAGCTAAATTTATTGCATACCTTATCAATTGCTCCATATCGTATCTTTTATTCTTAGGGCATTCATCAATAACCTTATCTAAAGCTATTTCGCCTCTTTTGACTCCGGTAAGAAGATAGTTAATATCTATATTCAATTTTTTATTAGCCAATACGAGTTTTTCTAATGAAAGTCCATGAATCCCTCTTTCCACTTTCCCATAATATGCTGAACTCAATTCCAAAATTTCCGACATCTGTTCCTGCGTATAATCCAAACTTGTACGTAATATACGAAGCCTTTTTCCCATTTCCTCATATAAGGGGTTTTGTTTTTCCTTGACACATGAAGTCCTTTTACGTGTATAATTATTGGTTTTCATCAAATCACTCCCAATGATAAATATATGTATATCATACACGTACAAAAACGACTTATTAATATATTGATACAGCTCTTTTTAGGAACATATAGTACTTATATCATTTTTTTCGAAATAGATTATAAATATTTAACGCCTCTCTTTATTTATCATGTAAAATTATAGAAGTTCTGTGTAACTTTTGCCAAAATGAAATATCACCCAGCCAAGGTAAATAAATCACAGCTATTAATGCTAACCTATGTTTATTGATTAAACGATGATAATTGCAATTAAATATTCATGTATTTTCATGATGATTCTGATGGTTACCACTAGTACCCTAAGAAAAGCACAACGATTATTACGGCGTGGCAGAATTCTTCTGCATATCTTAGTATGTAGAAAAGAATACTTTTAAATACTTTGATATATTCCGAATTCCTTAATATGATATTTACAAAAATACTAACTTTTGCGGAAGGATTTTCAAAATCCAGTTTGATGACTCAAAGTGATCCGGTATAACAGTGAAATTAATTTCACAAGATATTAATATCCGTACACAGCTTCGTATCCTTATAAACTTTATAGCATTTTTAAAAAGGGGAGAATATACATTCGCATAATCTCCCCTAGGTATATATTTATCTAATTAGCATTGATTTCATAACAGTACCGATTGTCTACTCAATATGGCAGGCAGTTCTATATTAAGCTACCAATCAGTATCATGTGCGTCAATCACCAACATTATTGCATGGTATTCTTGGCATAGCTCTCCACCGCACATGAATCTGCAACAATACCAAGAATTCGCACTAGAGGGCGAATTTCCTGTGCGGAAAAGAATATCATGTGTTACCCATATTCTGAATCTTTTTCGAAATAACGTTAATCACCGACATAATTCAGTGTAACAGCCTAATATGGTCGCACTACCTATTCAATATGGCAATCTACAAACACATTTTTTAATCATTTAGCCATATAAATTCTGAATCTACTTGATAGATCATTTGATATATATAATCAGCCATCTCATCTTCTGAAAGTTTAGGGTTTTCCTGGCCTATACGTCGGCCCACACTATTATTATGTAAATCCATATTTTTATGTTCCAGTTTTGTATGTCCATCCGATTCAACACCTGAAGTATCTTTGTCTTCATGTGCTGTGGCAAATAATTCTGCTTTTTCAGCACCAATTAAAATAGTCATTTCAGCGTTCCATATTCCATGCCGGAAAGCATCGCTCCGGTCTCCTAATCCATTGTATCCAAATTTCTTTTCCGTCTGATCTGTCGCAATATTTTTAGCATTATTTACTTTTAAAGCATCAAACGGATACCTTACAACCAGTTTCTTTTCCGAATCAGTTAATGCGTTCCAAATATCCAAAATTCCCCTATTGTCAATTTTCTGCTTAGTTAGATCATCAGAAATAATTTTAATAATTTCGTCCTCTGACATTTTAGGATTTTCATTTTTAGTATTAATTACAAAATATATTAGATTTTCAAACATCAATGATTTTTCGTCAAGTTCTTTATCTACTTCAGTATTTTCTTTTGCCGATACTGACATAATATTCCCAAATGCAAATACTAATACGCAACAAATTACTGTAATTTTAAATATTTTTTTAATCATAATTTTCTCCTGACTATCTCACAAATTTTACTAAGCTAATACAAATGCTTTTTTCCATAGACTTTCTCCACCAAATTCTCCGTCTAAAAGAGCCAAGCAAACACCTACTGTGCCATCCAATGCACCTATGTATTCAAATGCTCTAATATCGCCTTGATCATCACCGACTTCAATATTTTTAAATCCATAAGGATAAAGCGGGTCATAGTAACCCATAATTTTATTTAATAGTTTCTTTTTTTCATCAGCAAATGCACCTTCTTTCATAATTATTTCTAACGAATTTAATATTTGGTAAAGACCTGCGAATCCATGACAAAATGTAGGTGAAAAAACACCTTTGATATCCGTCATAGTCTTTTTTATATTATCTAATGCATAGTTTGTCCATTCTGATTTTTTCATAGCTTTTCCTGCTTTCAAAATAGCATAGCATATACCTGGATTACCATAGCACCATGCATCCCTCCTCACAATATTTTCGTTAGAGAGTTTACCATTTATAAATTCTCGAAAATCAATTTGTCCTTTCCAAAAATCACGTTTCCCATCTGATTGCCTATAATCAAAAAGGAACTGCATAATTTTATTAATTGCTCCTTCTTGACCTTCAACAACTATCCCTTTGCTTTTCATATCTGCCAAAAAGGCCAAAGGTCCTGTAATGCCATGAGAGAAACTAGTATTAAAATTACCATATGGATATAAAGCTTTCTCCACTTCACTAAACTGATTATCCGACGAAATAAACCAAGCTGGAACGTTTTTTCCATCTACCATAATGTCATCTGTTAAGCTAACTAGTTTGCTTAATCCATCAAGTAAAACTCTGCGAAACTTTTCATAGTTATAAAATATAGAACAATAGCTGAGTACTCCCGTTAAGCCTTCAATCACATCATAATAAACACTACTCACACCAATTTTATTAGTGTTTATATTATAAATACTATCATAATAAGATAATATGTAACTATTTATTGAATTTAATAATTTTCCATAATTGGTAAAATTATTAGAAACGCTTGCAACGGCTAGGCCAATTCCCGCAGCTCCTGAAAACATCGACAATGTTCGTATGCCCATAGAGTTAATTTCTTTTACTAAATATCCTAAATATTTATGTGCAAGATTTGCCCATATTTCCTCCTCTGGGAAGCATTCCATCAATTTTCCGTATAAAAGGCAAATACCCGGAATACCATGACTTAATGTTGCAGGTTCCCATGCTGGATAGCTAATCCCATTCCAAACTCTAATGTTACTTTGATCCGTAACTCTATGCAGCACTTTGTCATAATCACCCAAATTTACAGCTATTTGTTTTACAATAGATACTATGTCTTTACTCATTATTTGTTGGCGCCTCACTTTCATATATTTCTGCCTGATATAGCATTTGATACGTGGAACAGTTCTCAAGCAATTCTTCATGATTACCTATTCCAACAATTTCTCCTTCGTTCAAAACTATAATTTTATCTGCCATTTTAGCTGCATTAAGACGATGTGAAATAAATATGCCAATTTTCCCCCTTGATCTTTCGAAAAATTTATCGAAAATTTCTCTTTCTGAAACTGTATCAAGTGCTGCATTAGGTTCATCCAAAATATATACATCGGCATCTCTAAAATATGCTCTTGCTAATGCTATTTTTTGCCACTGTCCTTGGGATAACTGTCTTCCATCTTCAAACCAATTTCCTAATTGCATATTAAGCTCATAATCTTCATTCTGTCTCAAAAAATCAAGTTGCAATTTATCAAGAATTTCTTTTATTTTATTATCATTATGGATTTCTGCTACATCTCCAAACCCAATATTTTCTCTTAATGAAAGTTCATATTTTACAAAGTCTTGAAATAATACAGATATTTTTGAGCGATAGTTTTTTATGTCTAAATCATTTAACGAAATACCATCAATTAAAATTTCTCCTTCATTTGTTTCGTAAAGTCCAAGTAAAACTTTAATCAGCGTGCTCTTTCCTGAACCATTGGGCCCCACTAATGCTATTTTTTCTCCTTTGTTTAAATTAATATTTATATTTTTCAAAGTATGACCTTTATTTTTATAGGCAAAAGAAAGATGCTTTATATTTATATTAGAAATACCATGTTTTACTTTTATTGAACTGTTTGTAGCTTTCTTTCCGTTACAATAGTTTAAAAAATCAAAAAGCATTTCCATATATAAAGAACTATTATATATAGTATATATATTGGCCATAATAGACTGAGAATTGGTTTGTACCAAGCCTACACTTCGTATATAGCTCATTACATTTCCAACCAAAATTTCTCCTACATATGCCGACATAATTGCTGCACTTATAATCAGAAAACTAATTCCTTGCATAACTACTTCATAAATCAGATTAAATTTAGTTTTCTTTTTTAATATATTTATATTTTGTCCTATGAAAATATCACTTAACTTTTTATAATTTGCCAAAATATAATTTTTAATTTCTAGGACAGATATTTCTTTAAATGAAAAGTCATGCGTTAACAAATAGCTTAAGTACCATGTTTTTCTTTCCTCTTTTGCTCTATTCCATATAGTTTCAAATTCTTGCTGTCCAATTTTCAAAAAATATAATAAAGAAATAATCGGAACAATTAATAATACAGCTGAAATATAAGGGTTCCAGGCAATAAGCAATAAAGCAGATGAAATCATTGTAATAGCTGCTGTCAGTAAGCTGATGATTGCCAGAAAAATTTGAAAAGGTCTGTATGCGATTTCTCCTGTAATTTTTTCGATTTTGTCATACATTTCAGAAGTTTCGAAATCCTCAAGTGCTAAATCTGTGCATTTTTCCATGACCATATAATTCAATCGATATTGTAATAGAAACTGAAATTTACCTTCAATAAAACCTTTCAGTTCCGATAACATGGCTCCTGTAAATAATGCCAAAATGTATAATGCAAATATCCTCATCGTACTACTATAAAACGAATCCATCCGCACCAAGGAGTTAATCAATTCCTGTGACAATATCAGAGTAATTACTGGAAGTATTCCTGTAAATATACTCAATAATATAGTGAGAAAAAATGCCTTTCTATCAATCCTCAATAGAATAGCAATAGTTTTCGGAATCTGCTTTAGTGAGACTATAATATCTTTTATTTTAATTATCTCTTTTTCCATTTTGAGTGCCTCCTTTCATTATATATTTTTTGGCATATACAATACTTTCTGCAAAAGACATAAGTTTTCTTTCCAACTCTCGATTTGTCCCAATTAGTCTATTACAATGCAAATGGATTACACTTGCAACAATTCCATTTATATATATATAATTTCTATTTTCTTTAATGATCTGCTGACGATATATATTTATAGCATCATTTCTTTCATTTAAAATTTCTAAAAGTACTCTCCCCTCTTCTTTTTCTTTCAAATTTTCCCAATTCTTCTCAAAATCACATATATGCAAGTAGTACTCTTTTCTCTTTTTAAATTCTGCTCCAAATTCTGATGTATGATAATTTACAGTTAGGAACCTCAATTGTTCATCATATTCTTCAAAGAACTGCATTACATACATAATAGTAGACATTATTGCTATATCCTCTAGCTTTGTTTGCAATTTTCCAAGGCGCTTCAGCCTTAGAATCTTTTCTACAATATAGCTATCTTTAAAAAAGACGTTTTCAGCATATTTTATTAGAGTTTTCCCTCCGTATCTTTCAATCTCTCGATCATAAACTGAAATATTTATATCACCTACAATTTGATTCTTAAACATCTGGGAATACCAATTCATAATTTCCGGATAAACTTGTAGCAGCAATACTTGTGGCGCATGAAAACGCAACCTAACATGCGGTTTTGGATCTACATATCGCATAAAAAAGTAGTCAATACCATACCTTTCACGCAAAGAATCGCAAAAGTCCATAATATCGAAAGCTATTAATTCTTCTTCTCTATTATGATTACAATATAATTTTAAATATAACCAATTATCAAAAGGTAATATTATATGGTCTTCTTTTGGGAAAGATAACTTTTTAGGCTCTACGGACTTGACGTTTTCTTTATTTTTTCTAAAAAGCGGCACTACAATTTCAGAAGCATATAAACCGCCGTCATCATAAACAATGTCTTCTCCAGCCTCGGTTTTTTCAAATATTAAATCATTTTCTTTATGCTTCTTTAATTCATCATAAACAATATGTAATGAAAGTTCACTGTTTAAATCCAGTTTTATTCTATTATCCGCATCGACAATATATATTTCAGAAGGAATATTACGTTCAGCTATAATGCTTTTTAATTTTTCTTTAAACTCCAGATATGAGTTTTTCAATAAATTCATATCCTTCCAGCTAAGCTTCCATCTCTCGTTCTGTATTGTAATATTTTTGTACTTTATAGCGGGAACGTGTCTAAATTCTGAATATACATAGTCCCATGGAAATTCTGACCATGACCTTGTACCCTCATAAGAGATTTCCTGCAGAAATCTAAGTGCATTAGGATTCAACATTGGATTGTACATATTATTTGATTCAAAAATAGTCAATCTACCACTGCTATAATTCCGAGCATAAAACTTATTTTTACTATTAATCCCTATATATATATCACCCAGACTAATTCTGTCCTTTGTATTCTTATTTCCATTTGTAAAAATAGCAGTTTCTTTATCTCTAAAAGTTAATGTCCTTACAATATTGCCACTTCTTATTGGGGATGGTAAAAAGCTAATCTCACATAATTCTACTTCTTCATCTCTAATTTTTCTTTCTTCACAATTACATTTCTTTAATATGTCCGCAAATTCTTCTGATAATACTGAAAATCTTCCAAATGTTTTGCCAGCAACAAATGAACCGCAATTAGGACTTAACGACATACATATTTTCCCATCTTTTTGTTTTAACATAAAATATAATTCTAATGATACGGGCACCTCACCTACTTTCACTGAGCAGTCAAGAATCTGTTTAATTTCTTCCATATCTATGATAATGTCTCTACCCTCTGCTACTGCCATTTCATATTTTTCTAAAAGATAATTTTTCAATTCTCTATTATAATTGGCCTGTGCAGTATATTCATCATAAAAGTCATTTTGTGGTTTTAAATACATAGCAGGAGCACCTATACCTATATTAGTATCTAGCATTTCCAGTAAAGGTACTTCTCGATCAACTCCATATTTCTCCAGGAATTTATTTTTATACTGTTCCAAATTACTATGATTACTATTTACAGGATTGCTTAAATATACAAACAAACTTGCTAATTCATTTATTTCGTTTGCTATATCGGATGTTAATTTGAAATCGCTTCCTTCTATAATTGTATCAACCTGAAGATATGACGAGCATTGGAATATCTCTTTCATTGCTGCTACAATTTCATTATATTTCAAAATTCCCTCTCCAATAGCAGTCTGCTCATATTCCTCTATCATGCAAAGTATATTTGTAACTTTAGTACTAATCTCTGTGAGACCTACCTCTCTACATATATCAATAAAATACAACTCTGGTTCTGCCTCATTAAATGATGGTCTTAATTTAGAAATTAAAAATCCTTTGGAAATAAGTTCTTTTAAATATGACTTGATTTTGGCAATAGGAGTTTCCTGATATTCATTTTGCAATATACTGATGACTTGATTAAAATGTTCGTAATCCTTAATTGAATCCTGCAGTACTCTAAACACACCCGTATATCGAACACTCACTTCTTCTGTATTTTTTTCTGATGAATATAATAATATAGCCCTATTTCCCTTTATATAGCAAGCATCATTAAATTTAAACTCTAATTTTTCGGCATATGTACTTTCTAAATTTGTTATTAATCCGAATAACCATTCAATATCTATTTTTACTTTTTTACTATACCAAGTTTGCAATTTTGAAAAATTATTAATTCTATCGAATTTACCTGTTCCAACTGCTGAAAAGAGTCCAAATGGAGTAGTTCGTGTTCTACTTCTAATTAGATACTTCATAACAGATACTTTTAATCCCATTAACTTTTTTTCGCTCAAATTTTCCTGTTTGTCTATGTACATATCCATCATATCCAGAAGAGCCGGACTAGCAATATATACCTTTTCTCTAAAAGCAGGATCACTGCATGCTTGCCTAATATCTTCAGCAGAATACTCTAACTTTACATTTTTCGCTGTTGGTCTCCGATACATAAAATTTCCAAGATTATAAAATAATTTTTTCATTTCTTATACTCCTATTCTTTTTAGTTATAGCGGAATTTATAAAAATGGCAAGTTATAGACAATTCATTAAACCAGCAGTGGTAGTTGAATTTTAACTGTTGCTCCATTTTTTTTACAATTATAAATATCTACAGTACCATTACAAGAATGTACTGCCTTTTTTACATATGCTAATCCGATGCCATAATGCAAAGAATTTCTGCTCTTATCTGACGTATAAAACAATTTATTGGCATTTTGCATGACCTCCTTATCAAATTTTCCGAACTGATTAGATATTGAGCACACATATTTCCCTTTATCTTCTTCAAAGCAGCATACAATCTTATCATTTTCTGTTCTATATTGAATTGCATTATCAACAATATTAAGAATTGCTCTTTCCATTAAAAAGTAATCCAGAGATATTCTTCCTCGCATATATCCAATATTAATTTGAAATTCTATATCCAAATCCATAATATATTTTTCTATTTCTTTTCTAATTAATTCTGTAAAATGCGCAGTCTCTATTTCTCTAGTATTTATTTCATCTATATGCTCTGCTTTAACATAATGCAAAAGCAAAAGAATATAATTTTCAATTTTATGTATTGCTTCTAAACTATTATGTAAATGTGTCGAATTGTACAAATCTTTATTATAATCAATCATCAACTCTGTATTTCCTTTAATAATTGTTAATGGAATTTTAATATCATGCACTAGTGCGCCTATTTGCTCCACCTTTTCATTTTCTATTTCCCAACTCATATACAAAGTTTCTTTAAGTGCTTCACGCATATTTATTATTGATTTTATAATGTGCTGAAATTCCCTTATATTACTTTTTTTGTATTCAAAATCTAAATTATTTTTTTCTATTTCGAGAGCAATTTCTTCAATTTTTTGAAACTCTAATTTCCATCCTCTTACTAATGAATGTACTAAATTGTAAATATAAGACGCTAGAACTCCAACAAGACATATACATGAAATATAATCATAATTTAGAATTTCTTCGTTACTATTTGGAATACTTAAGTATGCTTTCACATTATATTTAACTACACATATATCATTTTCTCTAAGAATCGAAAAATAAATTGAGTTTCCTAATAAGCTGCTTTCATTTCCCTTAAGCATATTTATGGCATATTGATTTTCGCTTTCATCCATATTTCCGTATTTCACATTATATTTATAGTCAAACACTGCAAACTTGCACCCTGTTGGTAAGTCGGCACCCGTTATTTCATCAAGGCTTAGTAATTTTACCTTATTTTGCTCCAAAACTGCTTCACTATAATTGGCCGGTATTAGCACTCCTATATTAATTAATATGTTAGTTAAAACTATCCATAATATCCCTAATACGGAAATACCTAAAATTAACTTAAAAAGAAATAATAATAATTGTTTTTTCATAGAGATCAATTTGTGGCCCATCTATATCCAATCCCCCATAAGGTCTTTATTGGATCTTTTCCAAATTGCTTAAACTTTTTTCTAATGGAGTAAATATATTCTGTAATTGTTCGCAACTGTGTATCAGCATCTAGATCATACAAATAGTTATACAAAGTGTCTTTTGAAAAAGTTTTTCCTTTATTCTGCACCAAAACTTTACATATTCTAAATTCATTTTTTGTTAATGTAACCATTCCATTATCAAATAAAATTGAATTAGAATTTAGGTCAAAAGTCAGGTCATCTATAGTAACCTTATTTTCTTTAATAGCCAAATTTCTTCTTAATGCAACATTAATTCTGGCTATCAGCTCTTTTTTACTGAACGGTTTAGTTATATAGTCATCGGCGCCTTCCATTAATCCTCTAACCTTAGAATCTTCTCCTGATTTCGCAGATAAAAAAATCACTGGACAAGAAACAATATATTTTATTTGCTTTAATATCTCAAATCCATCAAAAACCGGCATCATTATATCCAGTAAAATTAAGTCGATCCCTTCAAATTCTTTTAAGTTGAATTCTTCAATATATTCTCTAGCAACGACTTCATAGTTTTCCTTAGTCAACATTTCTTTCAATACTTCCAATATTTTTTTATCATCATCAACAACAAGTATTTTTGACATATTCTCTCTCCTGTGCTTTTTTCAAATTATACTAAGAAAAAAAGCTTTCTTATCTTCCATGTAATAAAAACCTACTCTGAGTGTAAAAAGCGCTTTTCTTTATTATTGAACTTATATTTTACCCTACATAAGAGAGAGTCCTTTATAGCTACAAATTCTATCATAAGCTACACATTTTTTAATTAATCTTTATTTTGGGCACAAAAAAGAGCCGATGCTTTGCACGATATTCTCGATCGCAACGACTCCTTTTTAATTTCTTGTTTAATAATAGACGTAAGTTATCTTCTTCTCTATTAGCCTGTAATATGGCATTCACACGTTGCAGTCTGCAACGGACAAGTCATCAGGATTCCGGTTACACAACCTGGAGTACACAGAGATTTGCTTGTGATTCTTGGCTGTGCGCCTCCTTCATCTGCTGTTGTAGCTGTTACATCAAGATCAAAATCGTCAAATTTCGCCATTGTTATTTTCCTCCTTTTATTCTTTTACTTTATCAGCCTGTGATATGGCATCCACATGTTACAGACTGCAGCGGACAGGTCATCAGGATTCCGGTTACACAACCTGGAGTACACAGAGATTTGCTTGTGATTCTTGGCTGTGCGCCTCCTTCATCTGCTGTTGTAGCTGTTACATCAAGATCAAAATCGTCAAATTTCGCCATTGTTATTTTCCTCCTTTTATTCTTTTACTTTATCAGCCTGTGATATGGCATCCACATGTTACAGACTGCAGCGGACAGGTCATCAGGATTCCGGTTACACAACCTGGAGTACACAGAGATTTGCTTGTGATTCTTGGCTGTGCGCCTCCTTCATCTGCTGTTGTAGCTGTTACATCAAGATCAAAATCGTCAAATTTCGCCATTGTTATTTTCCTCCTTTTATTCTTTTACTTTATCAGCCTGTGATATGGCATCCACATGTTACAGACTGCAGCGGGCAGGTCATTAGGATTCCGGTTACGCATCCTGGGGTGCATAAAGATTTACTTGTGATTCTTGGCTGTATGCTATTTTCATCCACTGATGTAGCTGTAACGTCAAGATCAAAATCATCAAATTTTGCCATTGCTCTTTTCCTCCTCTCTACTTATATTGTAATTATGAAATTGCAACATAATTATTATTTTCTTATTAATGTAACTGCAATTTCTCTTTACATAAATAGTTATAACTTATAAAAATCAGAAAAAAATCAAGATACATGAATATACTAATTTTTTCTGATGGCCCTAACATATCTACCAGACCTACTGTGTTAGAGCGTGTATTTTAGCTGCACAAAGACGATTTAATTTTGCTTGTTCATGCTTCGTCTAACCAGATGGTTCTATCCTAGTACAAAGCAACTTTGCTAAATGCTATCCTGGCAGATATTACTATAATCCAAAATAGTCATATTTTACTAGCCTGGCTCTTCAAAGCAGTCCCTTAAAATCCATAGAACTAGTTCTAGAGATCCATTTTATAGATATCCCTGAGAACCGCTATCAAACCATCAATACTCTTTCTCATACCGCATACGGTAAATCACTAGAACCGTGCTAGTTTTCTCTATCCATGAGATAATAACTCCAGAAAACTACAAGTTTTTAAAGGAGTGGTCTCTATGGATAAGATCACACATCAAGTCCGTGCAGAACACTGGGTCAAAATCATGTAATGATGAATCCCGGAATGAATGCATAAACAGCGAAATGTCTAAAACTACCTGTTGCAGGGTAAATGAAATCTCAGAAAAGCAGTTCTTCTACTAGTAGAGGCTTCTGCGAAGGGAAGCTTTTGGGAATTCCCGGAATTCATCATTACTGGCAGCTGCCGGACCGAATCAGGAGCTGGTGCCTGTGACTCAGAGGACGGTCTCTTTAACTGAGCCTAAACTCCCATCATCTCCTCAGAACACAGCTCCGGTTTCCCATCCGGATCTCGTGATCCGGAAAGGAAATCTCATCCTGGAGATTGCAAATTCTGGTTCGGATGAGCTTCTCTCTCTGATCGGAGGGCTCCTGGATGCTGAAAAACGCAATAGTATTCCAGAAGATCTATGTCGCTGCCGGATACACGTTGTTTCACCAAATGCCGGCGATGCGGAATACCAGTGCTTTCCATTATCCAGCGTGAACTTCCCGTATTTATCGATCACTGCTGAGGTATACAGAGCCGTATCAAATGGAACGCAATGCAGGGGGAGCAGAGCCTCCCGGTCAGTTTCAAACAGTTCTTGAATGACCTTCCCGGTATGGGCATCGTAATGTTCCCGCTGTATATCCTGGTCGCAGCGGTTCATTAGCGGCCTTTTTTCTTCCGGAAGGCTTGGAAATTTCGGGACAGGGACCAGCTCATTCCTGCGGAGATATTCTACTTAATTTTCCACGTTTTCTTTTTTCACCCGGATTAAGGATTCATGAAGATCGCCTTGATCCGATAGTGTTCACGGAAGCGCTGGAAAACTTCCGTAACATTGCGTCCTCCGCCTTTGATAACCTTTGTGACGATCATCAGGGTGTTATCAAACCAAATCTCGGGAGGGACACCGCCAATGTATTCAAAGATGGCGGCTAGCCCTTCCAGAAGGCATTCCATGTTTTCGCCATAGTTTAACTGGAGATAGCCACCCCGTTACTGTAGTGAAAGCTGATAACAATATATTTCGCTTCCTGATAATACCTCCCATTTTCGTCAAAGTCAGCGATCCCGAAATCGACCTGTGCCTCTCCCGGACAATGGATGAGCGGTAGATAACCTTCCGAGTTCTTTAGACGAAGATCCTCCTTCTTTTTGGACACATACAAGGCAATCAGTCGATAGCTGCAGTTATAATCAGCCGTTTAAGATCCTGCAGGCTGTATGGTGCTGCTTACGAGGTGCTTTTTTATCTGCATCCAGCTGTCGATAAGCGGTTTATACGGATCCAGCTTGGAGTCGTGGGAGATTTCCGAAGCCGGAGGCGAACTGTTGAAGTCCTCCATGTCCACATATTTTTAGACCGTTTTCCAGTTAAAACCGGTCACAGATGCGATCTCAGAGATGTTCATACCTTGCTGGTAGAACAATTCTCTGGCAGGCTTCTACTTGAGTGCCATTTTCATGAATGCAGCTCGTTCCCGGAAGCCTGCCGATTAGGCCTCGCAACTTTCTTCAAAATGAAGAGGCAATTTTCAACATTTGGCTTCTTCCCCCTTTCGCCAATTTTATTTTACAATAAACATAAAAGACCTGCTTCCATGGTCAGATCAGTTACCAGAGATCTGCCGGAGCAAGTCAAAAACAACCAAGCTGTAAACAAGGCCGCCGGAAGCAGCGGTCAAAAATGAGGCTGTACTTATGTTTACCGCATACCCTATACCTTGCTTCGACCAATGTGGTCCAGCTTTGCTGGACACACAACACAAAAAAGTTGCCCAGCGATAACTGGACAACCAAAAAACTATATTTTTCACTATCTACTTGATGGGGCTGCGCACCATATTTCCCACCGTCAGCCCCTACTTCATATAATCATATAATCTAGCATTCTATCTCAAAATTTTCAATCTAATTAATTACATGGTATTGTAATAATAACCTGTGCGCCTTTCGTTTTCATTGAATTCCTTAATACTAAATTGCCTCCGTGCTGTTTTACGATCGATGAAGCAATATATAACCCCATACCAAAATGCATTCTTGAGGTGCGACTGGTATCATCCATAAAGAAGCATTCTTGAGCATGTTGTAAAGCCTCATTTGAAAATCCATTTCCTTCATCGGTTATAGAAAAAATGGCATTGTTTTCTTTTGTCGAAAAATCGCTATATATTTTTTTCCCTTCTTCTGAATGCTCAATAGCATTATTAACAATATTCATAATTGCTCGTTCTATCTGCATTCTATCTATTTGAATGTTATTTAATGTGATCGAATCGCTCCATTCTAAAACATGCTTTTTTGTTTTGCATAAAGATTCCACTTGATTTCTGATATGCATTATATATTTAGAAGTATCCACTTTTTCTTTTTTTAAATCATATCCCATTGCAGCTCTAGAAATATCAATTAATGTTTTGATATATATTTGAATTTGCTCTGAACTTTCTATAATGTAATCTACATATATCTTTTGTTCTTTATCTAAAACAGTTTCATTCATCAGATCTGCATTTCCTTGTATTACTGTCAACGGTGTCTTTAAGTCATGCGCCAATGCAGCTATTTGCTCTTTTTGAGCCAATTCTATTTTCCACTGCTTCTCTATTGAATTTTTAAGATTCGTCTTCATGTCTGAAAAAGAAGCAAGCAATTCATCGAATTCTTTTATCTTAGAATGGTCAACTTTAAAATCTAAATTTTGCTGAGATATTTTTTCTGTAGCTTCAAATAGTGGTGACAGTTCTGTTCTTATCATTTTGGACAGTCTTGATGTCAGAGCAACCAAAACAAGTATACAATTAACTCCAATCAAGATATACAGTAACACGTCTGGTGATAATAAAAACCTGTTCATCCATTCATTTGTAAATTGAGAGCCAATATAGTATTGTAGCACGACATATTCATTTTCACGAGTAACTAGCAAATATCTTTTTTGTATGCTCTCATCACTTATACCCGTTGTTGCGTATATTAATGCTTGTTTTAATTCTTCATCATCCATTGTAGTTTTAAGTACCTGATAGTTTTTATCCAGCAGTACATATTCAATTCCCATAGGTATTTCTATTTCTGTCAAATCAGGAGTAGCTGCAATTACAGGTGCAAGTTCATTCGCTCTAATTTCTGAATAGTTTCCGTAAGTCGTAATTCCAATAGTAGTACTAAAAACCATAATCATAAATGGAAGAGCTGTAGCGCCCAACAATCCTATTAGTAACATTAGCAAAAATCGCAAAAAAATCATGCGCAATGATGTTGCCTTCTTTATTCCCATTTGTACCCAATCCCCCAAACTGTTACGATAGGTTGAAACTCTAGCTTATTTAATTTAGCCCTGATGTTTTTTATGTGAGTTGCAATTGTAGAATTATCACTTTCTCCATTCAAGCTAAAAACCGCTTCATATATTTGCTCTCTTGTAAAAACTTGGCCTTTATTTCGAGCAAGAAATTCGCATATCATATATTCGCTTTTGGTAAGCGGTACTATTGCACCATCTACATATATTATTTTTGCCGACAAATCAAATTTTATATGTTCAAAAGTAAGACAGCTATGCCTTTCTCTATGTTCACGACGAATATGTGCATTAACTCGTGCTCTTAATTCAGAAACTCGAAATGGTTTAGTAATATAATCATCAGCTCCTACTCCCAATCCGAAAGTAATATCATTTTCCATTGTCTTTGCAGTTAAAAATAAAATTGGACAATCAACCATTTTTCTAATTTTCTTGCAAAATGAAAGGCCATCCGTTCCCGGCATCATAATATCTAAAATAATTAAATCATAGCGGCTTAGTTCTTCCAATGGTACTTTTTCAGCCGAGGTATACTCTGTCACCATATGCCCATCTTTTTGCAATCCATTTTTAACAAGATCTAAAATAGGCCGTTCATCGTCTACTATAAGAATAGATGTCATTTCAATGCCCCCTTTAATTTAGCTCTATATTCACACGCATTATAACACAAAAAAATGTAAATTACTGTAGTTTTGCAATATAATATTGATTATTAATTTTTACTGCTATGGCTTCATTTTTGTCCACTCCTAATATCTCATAGACATCAGAATAAAACCATCTTATGCGTTGTTCTTCGATTTCTTTTCCAGTCCAATCAATTTTTCTTAATTCTTCTTTTGTCAACGGACATTTACTGGTTGCATTAAAAGTTACCGATTCAGCCAAAGTGTCAAGATATGAACCTAAATTTTTGTTTGATATAGCTTCACTAGTGATTTGATATATCTGATCACCTAAAAGTAATTGCGTTGCATTCTGCGGATTAATCTGATAATCTTCATCACAAATTGCTATATCATTTTTATAATCGTATTTTCTATCTTGGTCTGTAAATTGTTCACTTGGTATAGCCTTATGATAATTTCCATTCACATCTATAATTAAACATGACGTGGTATTTTTAGCAGCATATACATTCAAAAAAGGAATAATATACTTTGCGTCCGGTGCTTTATCTGCCAAATCAACCAACTTTTTAAAAGAAGCGTCTTCGATATTTTCTCGCACCAGAACAGCTCCCTCTTCATTAGCAGCCACAAGCTGGCGGATATACCCTAACCATTCGCCTAAATTCTCGTTAGTAACCGTGTCATTAAGAATAACATATTCTATGTCCTTATAAGTAAACCGTGTTATATCATCTTCATTCAAGTAACATTGCACTTTTCCACTAGAATAACTTTCAATCATATCTTTCGTCATTGAACAACCACATAATATAGTACATAAGCATATTATCATACTGGTGATACAAAAAAAATGTAATGTCTTATTCATAATTTTTTCTTCCCTCCCACTTAGAAAACCAATAAATAAGTACAAAGAAAAAAAGAAATGTCAATACCATAACAACAATCCACCGCCCTCCATGTTCAAATATCTTACCTAAAAAGACATCTTGTATCCAATGTATGGGCCACGCAAAGGGAATATACCACCATACCCCATGTAACTCAATATTACTATATAAAATGCATTGAAGGCACTCAAAAACTCCCCAAATCATTGAAGCGCCTAGTCCTAATTTCAAACTAAGGAGCAGATGTACAATATAAATTATTAAATTGCAAGCTCCTAATCCCAATACTGCCTGCAATAATAATAGCCATGGAACATTTGATATCTGCTCAAATTTTATCCCTACAGCAAACAGTATATACATCATAATCAGGGAAAAAATACCTGATAAGTATAATACAAGTAATTTTGCAAATATAACATTCCAACGTTTCGATACACCCAGCATTATTTGAAAATGAGAAGCCTTCTCTTCTTGCAAAATAATTAATCCTACAATTACTCCTATCATAAGAGGGAAAATCATTGCTGTAAGTTCCAAAATAAAACTGAGTCTTTGATATTCGTCAACATTTTTATATAAAGTAAAATATAACACGAACAATGCTGCTCCCAATATTGGTATAATGGTGTGGATATACCAATATGATGTATGTCGTAGTTTAACTAACTCAGCTCTAACCATTGCTATTGTTTTCATTATCTACCCTCCATTTTAGAAAAATTTTCTGCATCCATGAACAAAAACAATATATATAAAAAGATTGATAATAATAATGGCAAAAACATCGTTTGTGATGAGCTCATGTGACCTGAAAATGTTCCATTACTATTAATTCCCATAAAAATTTCTCCAAATTTTGCAGGCCAGCAATACGGGCATACCCATACAAACACTGTATTACCAAAAACAATCGGCGATAATATTCCTAACAGCGTGTTTGCAATAACTGGTAGTAACATTCCTACTTTTCGAGCTAAAAATAAGCACAAAGGAATTTGCCAAAAAGAAGCTATAATTATTGCAAAACTTCCCAAGACATTTCGTTCAATAGAATAAACAGCCAATGCAGGTGAAATAAAATTACTCAACAGTATAAAAATGCTTAAAATTGTTGCAGCAATAAATAGCTTTTCCGTAAGTATAATAGCCTTGGCCAGTTCAAATTGTTTTAAATTAATTGGTGCAGACAGTACAGAATAATATTTTCCAGCCTTCTCTTCTCTCTGATGGGAAAGCAAACATAATATGGCTATCGTTCCAGGAAGCAAAAAAGCATACCACCAATAAAAGGTCATATATTGAAAGCCGTAAAATCCTCCGACGAACCATGCAAAAAAAGCCGTCATAAGCGGTATTATAAACAGAAGTTTATTGGAAACTGTTCTTTTAAATTTAATGTGTTCTGCCTTCAAATATTTCATTTTTATGCCTCCTTCCAATGCTTCTTTATTACATCCATAAATAATTGTTCTAAATTATCTTCTTTATAAAGTTTATCCTCATATTCCATAACACCACCGGCAATAATCCCAACATAATCTGCTATTTGCTGAACTTCCGATAAAATATGGCTAGACAAAATTACTGTAATCCCTTGAGATGGTAAAGCTCGAATTAATTCTCGAAGTTCTTCAATTCCTACCGGATCAAGGCCGTTAGTTGGTTCATCCAAAATCAATAATTGAGGATTATTTAATAACGCAATTGCAATTCCAAGTCGCTGTTTCATTCCAAGTGAAAACTGTCCCACTCGTTTCTTTCCAGTATTGCTAAGCCGTACAATTTGTAAAACCTCATCAATTCGTTTATCATTCAAGTCCAGCATTAACGCCCTCACTTTTAGATTTTCATAAGCAGTCAAATTTTCATAAAGTGGAGGTATTTCTATCAGTGAGCCAATATCTTCCAAGTCATTTCTTTTCCATAAATGTCCATCAAATTTTATGCTTCCAGATGTAGGTTTTAAAATTCCTGTGAGCATTTTTAGCGTTGTTGATTTTCCTGCTCCATTTGGACCAAGCAATCCATAAACAGATTTTTTTTCAACATGAAGCGATACATTGTTAACAACAGTCTGATTTTTAAAGTCTTTACATAAATTTGTTGTTTCTAAAATTGAGTTCATATAATTTAATTCCTTTCTAATGCTATTTGTTAATATAGAATACAAATCAATTTTGAAGATTCTATAAAGATTTACTATTTTTTGAAATATATATTTCGAAAGTTACAATATCCTAGTATTGGAGAAAACGTTTTCCCTTATTTCCAGAAAAATTTGATGTTTCAGTTCCTGATCATTCTATATAACACTTTTTGAAAGCATAAAACGGACGCAATACCAAAAATTTTCCGATACTGCGTCCGTTATTCCATATTTTAATATTTATGCTTATATCCTGTATTTTATTTAAATATCAATTCTCTCCTTATATTGGCCCTTCGGAGATTATTATCCTCGCTACAGATTCTTTTCGCTTCAATCATAGCTCTTTATTGAAGACCTCAGATGACACTCAAATATTCTTTCCAGGTATAAATTGTAGCTTTTTTATACTTTCCTGTATCTGTAATGGAATTACTCCCGTCCAAGGAATCCAGATACTGCGTATTCCCTTTTGTTGCAGATATATAGAGATAATAATCTGTTCGTACAAGCTGTTCCTGATCGATCATATTGGAATATTCAAAACTTATCATAGGGAACGCCCCCAATCGATCTGCCTTTTCTTTTACCAGTCTAAGCAATAAGGAGATTGCGTTTTTTCTCTCCTTCCCCGGAAGTCTTTTGATGTATGCCCTTTCCAGAAACAGCACCAGCTTTTCATCTGAGCTGTCTCCAGCGGCATCCGGTGTCAGATCTGCGAACTGGATACGATGGTTCTCCTGCTCCTTCCATACTTTAGAGCCTTTTGTCAGCCGCAGAATCGCTCGTAGTACTGTTCGCTGCTTATAGGCAAGATAAAGAACCTTCTTATTCGAATCAAACGTTGCTAACAGACACTCTTTGTACATCCCATTCTTATAGCTTAAGCATGTACTTTCCGGTACTTCGCCGATCTGCATGACTGGAAGAAAACGGTCTTCTTCCCAAAGATGGAAGTGTCCTTGTTTCTTCTTCATATTTTCATGCCATGTCTTCTGGGCAGGAAGTGATATATTCCAGGAGAGTTCCCTTTCCAAATCATTCTCATGATATTTCACCTCTCTGTTATGAAGTGACTTTTGTCAAGAGGTAAATGCAAGAAATTTTTCCCTCTTAACTTAGATCACATTTGTTTGTTGTCTGACAGCATCTGAAAAGGGTCGGATTTAACAGTTCTCGGCATATGGCCACTCTGTTATTCGTGGATTGGTTACCTACAGGCTAATGGTCCGCCGGGAGCTCTGCTATCTAAAGGCGTGGATCACGGTTTTACGTGCTCACATAGGGAGGTCGCAGATAACTCGAACCTTGAAGTGATCACAACCCTTTTCAGATACTGTCAGATATTTGTTTTGTTACTGGCAGAAATCTGCACTCCGTTGCTGATTTCTGCTTGTTTATACAACACATTATGGACAGTTGCCGGTCAGGAGCGTAAGCCGCTTTTGCGGTGCGCAGCACTCTTGACAGGCTGGTGGCCATGATGTATCAAGCTGATTTCTGCATTTGGATATGATCTGTCATCATCCCCCAGATAAAGCAAGCTAGTTCCCTTGCGATCGCTGCCACAGCCATATTCCTCTTTTTGCCATGCCGGATAAATTTATAATACCGGCTCCTTAGCCGTGTGTTCGCCTTATCTGCGTATGCGATCACATCTGCTGGATTTCCATTCTGTCTCTGCCTCAGATCCTTCGATTTATGTCCCACTGCACCTTTACAGATCCCACCTGAAGCTTCTATCAGAAGTAGCCTTAAATGTTGGTTGCCCGCTTTGCTGATCCCCAGTCGGTTAATACTATCGCTGCTGGATCTTTCTCCCGGCGCAAGGCCAAGGTACGCAGCATATACATTTCCTTTCGCAAACCGTTCAAAATCGCCGGTCTCTACTATCAGTGACAATGCCGTATGCGTCTTGATCCCTAAAAAGCATCCCAGTTTCTTTACTTTTTTCTGATATCTTTCCTGAGACGCCAGTTCCTCAATCCGCTTATCAAAACGCTCGATCTTTGCGGTCTGCTCATCATAAGATGCCATATACTCATCCAGCGTCTCTCTGTATAATGCAGATAGTTCCAGCTGTTTCAGCCATTTCAGATGCGCTATCGTCCATTTCGTTTTTTCATAGCGATGTCCATGTCTGAGACAGAATGCGTTGATCTGCTGCTTCACTTTTTTCAGCGCCAATTTATGGTCATCACGCATGCGCAGGTACTCCTTAACGGAATCATCTTCCTCCGCAGGAATATAAACCGGATGATACCCGCCGTATGACAGGCACTGGGCGATCATAACAGCATCCCTGGCATCCGTCTTGATCCGTTGTCCCTGCTGGGTAAGCATTGTTGTCGGCGCTAATATGACACATCTGACTCCTGCCGCAGTAAGTTGATTATATAAAGAGTATCCCAAACATCCTGCCTCATACCCACATTCAATGTCATAGGTATCATTTAATCCCAGTTTGAGTTTAAGATTTTCAATAAACATCAGGACATTTTTATAATCAGGTGTTACCTTAATGTTCGCAAATATGCGGTCTTCTGCGCCGATCACTGGTTCCATTGCGCATAAAGTGTAATTTGTACTATGGACATCCATGCCGATTTTTATTATTCTATACATATGAGTGGCCTCCTTTTGTATGTGGTAATCCCTGTTACCGTTGTTTTTGCTCAAACTCCAGTATACAGGTAAATCCACGTTGTTACAAATGTGGGGTCACTTCATATTATCTAAATCGTCCTAAAAGTTCAGCCACAAGAAGCCTTCTCATACTTTCCACATTACGATTGTAGTCTTTGTGGTATTCATAGAGTATTTCCGCTCCACCCTCACACAGGAAAGACAGAATCTGTTCTTTATTCTCCTGAATAAACTCATTTGATATAGAAAAGAAATCCTTGAGCCAATTCCAATACTGATCAGCCTCCAACATCTTTACTTTGGCTTCTTTCACACTCTTACAGCTTTCCAATTGCTCTATATTCTTGTAAAAATACCTCAGTTGAAAATGGTCCCGAATCTCTTTTAAAAAGTGCTCCATTTTTTCCCAAATTAAAAATGTTCGACAAATATCTTCTGCACTGACTCCTGAGATATTCCCAAATACTTCTTTTTTCCATCTGGAAAGGGACATCTTTGAAAGAAAGCTGGCCAATTTCTTCAGGTCTTCTTCCGATAAATCGGAAATAAGGAATTCACTATTTCCGCATTCCCGGATTACACGCAGCCGGTCATCTACCCTTTCATATGTAAGGAAATGGTACAGGGAAACATATTCCTCCGAAGGCAGTTCCATCAATGTTTTCATCTCAGCAAATGTATAATTATTTCGGCACATATATTTTTTGTATTCACACTTCCATTTCAAACTTAAACAGTCCTGCAAATCCTTTCTATTTATTGAATTTAGATTCACGTAGTTTTTGTAAAAATCCTCATCTTCTAAAGCGGATTTATATGGCATCTTACCCAGAATTTCCGGGTTTTCCCTGCATAACCGCAAAAAAGCCTTTTTTCTATTTTTGATTGCGTATATAAGCAGTTCATTCATATTTCTATGCATATTCGGAATCATACGGATATCCTCACCATACACGGTTGCAACATATGCCATTTTAGACATCCCAAGCTGTTCCCTTTCCTCTGTTGTCCAGCTATGCTTATTGCGCCATTTTTTCAGTTCAAAAAGCAGCTTCTCATCTTCCAGCCAGTATTGTATTACCCTGATTTTTTGCTGCTCATCAAGCGGCTCCAAGCATTCGCATAACAAAGTTCCAATTTCTTCAGGAGCTTCTTTTAACTGTCGATAATTTTCCTCAGAAAGCCGCATTGTATCTTTCACATAGTTTGAGAGTGTCCTCAATATATCCCTAAGTTTTTGATCCTTTAGATCTACAAAAACCTCTGGTTTTGACGCAGAAACGCAAAGGAAATCAGACAAAAATAATTCATCATTTAAAATATACCTGGCATCTTCCGGAATAGCGTCTACTCCGCCCTGTACATATTCCTGAGCAAAAGAAATCCCTCTGTTCACTCTCACCTTGTCCTCTTGATTGAGTCCTATTTCTCCATAATACTTTAAAAAGGAATATTCATTTTCTTTGTCGATCTCTGTACTCTGCAGTACATCACGAATGACTTCATAGGAATGTTTAGATAGCTCATCACGATTTGCTACTTCCAAAAGCGCTTCCACACGCTCATAAGGAACCGCATCTTCTTCCAGCCTTTCTGCAAGATCGATCAGTTCTGGATTTTCAATGAATCGGCAGATGGTTTTCTAGTTGTATTTCTTTACCATGCTTGTTCTATTTCTTTTCTGTATTGCATGGATAAAATTACATAAGAAATGCTCCTTATATTTCCCCACATACATCCATCCGATTGGCTGCATTCCCTTATAAATTTGCAAATGCTGCACTATTTTCTGAATCATTTTGTTCTACCTCCGTATTTTTAATGATTTCTATTGCTTCTTTTGCATTTATCGTTCCTAAATCTCTTAGTTTCATGATCAGCGTCAAATATTCACTGCACGCAGTCAGAACATGCCGTTCCATAATATAATGTTTCTGTACAAATTGCTTCACCACTGCAGCATTATTGCGAGATGAACCAAGCCCCAAAATTTCCCATCTGATCTTACCTAAAAACTGCGCTTCGTCCAGGCAGGCTAAATTGGCAATCGTATCCTGAACTTTTTGCTGTTCTTCTCGCTTTTTCTTTTCGGCTACGCTTTTCCGTTCTTCTTCAACTTTCCTGTTATAGGCGTCTATCTCTTCCTGGTTGAAATATAATTTCCGTGCATAATTCATGAAAGAGGCATCCCCCTCATATTTTTCCAATTCCTTACACATCTCTCTACCAACATCTTGCGGTATCCATATCTTATTCTCTTTATTTGCCAAAAGATAAAGAAGAAACTCCATATAGGATTCCGTCATTTCCCGGAACACGGCTTCTTCAACCCAGCGAAATAACTGCCGGATCATTCCAACATTTAACTTTCCTTTTAAAAAATTCATGTCTTCAAATTTCCGCCAACTTCCTTTCCTAATATTGACTGTCTGAATCCAAAAATCCGGGATCTGAAAGATATCCTTTAGCTTGGCGGCAGAATACTTTTTCGAAAATAAACTTAAGACCCTCATTTTTTGCGGTGAATCTGCCTTTCTTACATATTCACCCAAATACCGTTCATAGATCTCTTTCCTGTCAGGATGTATTGCTCCTTCCAATAAAATACTTTTTGTCAGGCGAACCGGGTCCAGCAGATGTCTATCGCAGAGTTTCTGAAAAATACAGTTATATTTATCATCATATTTTTGAAACATCACTGTTCGATAATCTGTCCCCATTAATCTCCGGTATCTCTCCAAGTAGATCAGCAGCTCTTCTTTTGTAAAATTATCGCCAGCCAAGGTTCTCTCTACATAATACTGAAACTCTTTTTGACCGAGTTTTTCAAAAAGCGACTCAAATTTTGCCGTCCTCAGGTCAATATGCAGCCATGACCTGTTGAACTCTCTGATATTACGCAGCTCATATAACAATAGATATACCTTTATGTTTTTAACCTGCATCTGGCAGTGCATTGCCTCAAAAATTCCTTCCTGGCCTCCGATATGTACTGGATATTCATTAAAATCTTGTATCAATTCTTTGCATAGCTGATACACTTCGTCAGGATACTCTTCTTCCTGATTACATACCCAAATGCAGAAATTTTCGACTGCTCGCACTGTTGTAATAGAATCGCATCCTGCACTATGAGATCCGATCCCATATCGGAGCATCCAGACATTTAAATAAAAAATCTCTTCTTTCTTATACCCATTTTGGGAAAGTATCTCGTAAACTCGGTTCTTCTCATGGGCAAAAGTATTCGGAAGTTTTATGATTGCCTTTAAAAGGGCCAGTTTTCTCCCTCTGGAAGTGCGGATTTGTTCGATGCAATTCCGAATAATCCATTCGTAAATCGGCACATACATATATGCATTTTTTTCTCTTTTCACTCCTAGAAGATCATTAAGACAATTTTTCCATCTTTCCCAGGCTTCCGGTACCTCTTCTTTCATCAATACCAAAACATAAAACAACTCTTCCGGTTTCTGGTACGGATATTCGAATAGCTCATTGCGTAATGTCTCCTTTTCATTTCTGTTGTCTGTCAATATATATAAAGCACTCTTCAGGTAAAGATCCTTGACAGCTTCCTTTTTGCACCGTATTATAAAGCTTGCATACTGATCTCCATGGAACATCTCTTTTTCAAATACATCCCTGCAGATCGCAAGAGCAAGTAACAGTGCCCTTCTTTTTTGAAGTGTGTCTTCCGTTTTATCCCTGTATCGTTCCAATACTTCACCGGGATATAAAAGCCCATATATTCCTTCCGAAGATTGTTTGTTTTCTAATAGGAAGGGATAGCGTAAAGACAACTCCTTATAGGTTATACTTCTATTTTCTGTCTTTACCGCATTTAAAATCATCCGTGCGTAATCAGAACATAATCTTAGATCAAGGATACCTTCGTATAATCTTTCCATATTCTTTCCTTTCCTGAAAGATAAAGGAGGAAGCAAAAGCCTCCCCCTTTTATTCACTGTGATTCTTTTTATACTATAGTTCTTTCATAGCGTCCTTCTTAAAACTTCCACGATACTCACTTCGAATCGCCGGCGTGCTTCCTTTTTTTATTTTCTCATAGGTTTCCAGATACCGCTTTTTCCCGGTTTTTGGCAGGAGAGCTTTCCATTCCTCAAAACACATGTCCATATCCAGATACTGGGGATTTAATACCACATACCCATGCAGAAGCCCATTGACAATCTGAATGAATTCTGATACACTGCTTTTCTCATTTGTACCGCTCAAATACCAATCCTGCAGCTTATCCAAAAAAGTTGTCAATTCTGTGTCTCCATACACCAGGGGATAAAAATAAACTGGGTGTGAAGTTTCCTCTTCTTGTATCTGCCATACCCATTCGAACTGAAAATCAGAATACTTTGGAAGTAAATAGTGAAACACTTCGGTTCTTTCAATAAAATGTAAGATCTCAGCTAAGTCATCGGCTGCAATTGTGCGAAACACATAGGGGAATCCATCTACATCGAATCCTTCCAGGTAATAGTATGGATTTTTCTTTTCATCCAGCTTTTGCGCACCCGAAAGAATCCCTTCCCCGTCTTCAAGGATTTCTCTCACGGCATCTGCCGGATAATACTGATCCGCAAACCGTGTCAGGGAATTCGCAAGTTCCTGGTTCTCCCATGTCTCTGCCTGTGATTCCAAATCTTTTATGCCGTCGATAAAATCAAAGATTGCTCTGCCGAGAAGTTCCTCTCTTATGTTCTCTCTGGTTTCTGCAGTATCTGTCTCATCAAACTCCAGGATCTCACACCCTATTTCACTTATTTCATCACTGTCTGGTATGTATTTTAAAGTTCCGAGAGGTATTTCATTGACATGCTCCTCTGCATACCGGATTGCTTCCGGAAGATCTTTGATTGCTTCCGGAAGCTGAAGAGAAGATTGATAAGAGGCCGAACAATATACGGTACAAGCTAAGATCTTCATATGCACACCTCAAGAAATTCGATTTCCCAGATCAGATTTTCAGGGATATGCGCCAAACCGTTTCGGTAATAGCGTCCTCCTTTTTCTGTAAAATCCCAATCGGAAGCCTTTCCGTAAGCAAACCAGGAGCCCTTACCATTATTCACACGAGAAATCTCATGCTCCGGCTGATCAGCGATCACAGAGTAAAAACCATTACTCTGAATAATATGAGGTTCCCGGATCTGCCCAACATACACTTTCTTGTGATGGTCTTTGATCATAAAACGCTTTTTCTTTTGCACTGCTCTTTTCACTCTTGATAAATTCATATTTTTCATCCTGTTCTTCCTTTCTCTTATGCTGCATTACGGATCTGCTTTTCCTCTACTACCAGCAGATCATCATATACCTTTTGCGACATTCCATGCCTTTTTATGTAATTTCTCATTTCTTTTGGATTATGAAACAGTTTTGCTCTCCTCCCATCAGAAGTAAATACTCTTCCATCCCAGAATTTTTCTTTTCCTTCCTCACAATCTGCAGACAGAATTGCCCATGCCCTTCTGCAGATTTTAGGATCCATTCCGGTATACCAAAGATGTTTCAAGGCAAAGCTTTCTGCCTCTCTGAAGCTGCCAAAAAATCGTGCTTCCCACTCCTTTCCACACTGGATCCTTCCTTTTAAAATCTGGCGAAAATAAAGATTTTCCCCAAATTTGATCAAATATCCTACCCGAAAAAATCCTCTGATTACATTATTTTCCATAGTACTCTCTCCATATAAAAGTTTCTTCTCCTTCAGTTTCCTATTTTCTGTTACAGGATCATCTGCAATAATCTTTTGCAGATTTCTCCTGGAAGAGCTGATAGATCGCTTGTATTGATACAAGAATTCCCATAAATTTTATGGATTTCTTCCTGGTCTTCTCCAATCGCTGCCACAAGAAGATGGATACCATCTCTGTGAAGTTCCTTCTGGATCTGTTTTATATCATCTCTTGCTACTTTGCCTCCATAATCGCTTGCATTTGGTAACCCGTCACAAGTAAAGAATAAAAGCTTCAGCCTTTCCTTTCTTCTTTTTAGTTTTTCCTCCATATACTGCAAAGCCACTCCGTCCCGGTTGGCTCCGCCGGGTTTCATGTCAAGGATCCTTAATTTTTCATGATCCCTGTCCTCAAATTCCATATAAGAATGAAGGCAAACCGTCTCTTTTCCAAAATGCTCAGGTCTTCGAAAGTCTGTGCAATGCCCATATACGCATACAGGTATTTTCAAATACTGTGCGAATTCTACAATACAAAGTGTAGCCAATATAGAGGCAAGTCTTCTTCTCTCATCAATGGATGCGGACTGATCCATAAGGACTGCAATTGCCGTATTAAAATTATTTTTATCCGAAATTTTCGTTTTAAAAACCCGGTCCTGAGGATCCCACAAGTTTTTCATATCCAATGATTTTCCAAAGAATTGCTTCCTTCGTATTCTGGATTTTCTGGTCATCAGGATCGGCTGAACCAATACGAGGAATTCACTAAGTACTCTTTGAATTTCCGGCTTTATTTGCTCATACATCAATTCTGCCTTTTTGGATGGCTTATCCTTTCGTATGACTTCCTTTGGAATTGCTTCATTTACCGGATGGAATTTGACACCTTCCAGGAAATTTTTCAATGCTTCCCGCATTGCATCGGTCATCATCTTCTCTGTTTTTTCTTCTGCAAGCTCATGGCGGATCTTCCTTAACTCTCGGCTGATATCAATTTCCTTTGGAAAATCTACGGATAGTTCTTCCAATGGTTTTTTGTCCTCCGGCTGTGCTTCTTTTATTTTTCCGGCTTCTGTAAAATCTTTTATATCCCCGTTTTGTCCATCCGGTCTTTCTTCTCCGTTTTCCTCTTTCCTATCCGCTCCGGTCCATTTCACATCGAAGGCATTCTTTTCTTCCATGCGGTGCTCCCGGCAGATAGGTTCTTCTGAATACTGAGGCATTTGCGTCTGGATCTTTTCTGCGGTTTTCTTTAGCAGATCCTCCTGCTTCTCTGGCGGCGTCTGCTCCATCATTTCTTGTAATTCCTCAATTTTTTCTAAGAGCAACGGCCAGATAGCAAGTAAAATCTGGTTCGTAGCGATAAAACGGCTGCTCTCTCTTACATCATGGGCCGCTTGATGGATCAGCGGTATACATTCTCTTAGAAAATCTGCATATAGTTGTATTTCTCCATCCCATGTATTCACACGTTTCGTAAACATATATTCCGTAAGTACAGAGGCCATAGTTCCCAGCTTATCACCACCTTTATCCAGCTTTTTTACGCTGTCGTAACGTTCCATAATACGTTTTCGATTCCCCTGTATCCCTCTCCGGATACTTCCCGGGAACCTTTTCATCATACGTTCTTCGATATAGACGTCTTCCAGCAATCCGTGAAGGGGTGCAGCCATGGTCAGATAGAGTTCGATTGCAATTCTGTCTTTCCGTACAAATAGTTTCTTCATCTGTTCTGCATACAGCCGCTCTTTTTCTGAACGGGGCTCAGGAAAATAAGGATATAGGATCCCGTTACTTATCCCTTCGACATATTTTTTCCGCAGATAAATACTGGAATAATTTTGATGTCCGCATTCATGTCCCAGTACACCCAAAACACTTTCTCCACGCAATTCCAATGATGGAAAACTCTGTGTGATCTCATTAAGCACATTGATATAAGTATAAGTTCCTTCAAAATAGCCCGCCCGATTTTCATCCGGCGCTCCATAAGTCCGGACTTTTGCATTATGACGGTCTGTAATCTCTTTTCCCACATGATGAAGAAGACGCATAAAACGAGGGGACGTAAAAAACTCATAATCGGAAAGCATTTTTTCCGCTTCGAGCAAGAATCTTTCTTTTTCTTCCATAACCATTCCTTTCACGCAGCCTGGAACAGGCTCATACATGAAGCCCGGATCAAAGCACGGTCCTCTTCATCTGTAGAAAGCTTCGCAAGAACCGTATCTTCGGCTGCCTTTATCACATTGTTCAGGCGCATATACTCAATGGTCCAGTTTTCAAACTCACGGTATCCGCATACCCCTTTCTTGCCAAATTCCGTTTTCATAAGTTCACCCATTTTGATAAACATATCCGCCATTTTCCGCAGCATATCCTTTTCCCTGCAACCAGTCCGATACATCACACGATCCACCAATTCTTCTGCAGTCAGCGGTTTTCTATGCTGCACTTTGTTCATACGTGAGATAACAGAAAAGTCCATTTCCCGGTTAGCCACATAATTTAAATTCGTTGTAATAAAGATAATTGCGTTAGGATCCCTTACAATCGTTTCTCCATAGATGAGGTCAATCTGTTTTGAATCATCCAGCAGACGGTTCAATGCACCTAATGTTCCTGGTTCTGTAATCAGAGAGGCCTCCATGATTTCGATAACAGCCGGCATCCGGCAGCCCGTTATGATCTCTGATTCCTGCATCACATAATTGCCTTCAGCTTTTGCCTTCTGATAGCCTGCCTGAGCCGCTCTTTCTAAAAGTGTCCGAAATGCTTCACTTTGCGTCGCATTTTCATTTAAAAAACCTCCCAATTTCTCAACTGCTTTTCCTGGAGCATTTACAAATTCCTTTAATGTTGGCATTTCTATCTTCTCCCGAAACTGCTTTCTGGAATTTGGATAGATACTTACTACCAGCTTGTTTTCATCTGTATCCGGGCCGCAGTTTAATGCGAAATAGGGAACCCCTAAGATTTGTGCAATAATCTGTGCATCTGTCGTTTTCCCTGTACCGGCGTCGCCTGTAACCATAAATTTCCGAAATGGCGACTCCACGATTGCAGAAAGGATATCCTGTGCATATTCTCCTACTCTCATATCTTCTGGAAGTGCAGGGATTTTGTTCCTATACTGACTGGGGACATCCCAATTTTGTCCGTACACTTCTTTCAGCTCTTTTAAAGTCCAGCTCCTTGCCTTTTCTTCTTCACCCAGGATCTCAAACTTTCCTTTTATCGCCGTATTCGGTGCATACAACTGACTTCGTACAGCTAATGGGGACAGCATTTCGATCCCATCCTGGTCAAGCTGAGATTTGTCGAACGGAATTTCTTCGTTGGGATACGCACTGACATTTTCCATTCTTCGGTACAGGTTATCACAGCAGAGGAAAGCAGCTTTTAATGCGTTCTTGGGATCTGGCCATCCATCCTGCATTTCTTTGGCAAGCGTAACAAAATTCTGGGCAAATTCCAGATTATAAAATGCTTCCTCTTTCTCTAGGCTTACATAAACCAGCATTGCCAAGATTTCCTGCCCATCACTTTCTTTCTGGCTGACTGCCGGAAGAGAGGAAAACTCTTTCTGATCGGATACGACAGACCCATGCATGCGTGCGCTTATGGGATTATAAATGAGCGCATAGGTGTCCCCGTCTTTTGGGTACTCCATACAATAAAAATTCAAAAGACCATTATTCCCTCTTTGAACTCCGATTGCTCCGGAAGATTGCCGCAAATATATTTTTGCGACCGCCAATACCGCATACAAAGTAGCTGGGTGTAAAGTAGCCTGTTTCCCATCGTTGTACTGTGAAAGCCATCCTGCTTCAAATGTGGTTTTCCGAATTTTTAATTCTTTCATAAATTTAGAAAATGGCTCCGGTATTTCTTTTGCATAGGTCCATGTATCAAATAATTTAATCTGTGCCATCGTTTTTTTCTCCTTTCTTTTCTGGCAATAGATTTTAGGCATAAAAAAAGACAAGATATAAAATTCTTTCTATACCTTGTCTTCTTCATCCTATATATTTTTTTGCAGAATCTGCCATAATTTAACTTCTGCATATGCAGAACAAAATCAATATATGCCTGGAATTTTTATCCGACATAAAAATGATTACAAACTGATTATAGCATTCCCCCCATCTTCTGTCTATATATCCTGAGTAAACAGTATTCAAATGTGTATTCGAAAATACTATAATATACCTTCTTTCTCGCCAATGAGCTGAACTTTACAGCGTTTCTTATAACAAGCAATACCGTATTTCAGGATTCTGTCAACCCCTTCATTTTTCAATTCCTCTTCATAATGAGTATTTATGATCTGTTCAAGGGCATTTTTACAACTTTCTTCCAGGTTTCCATCATGTGCATACTTTATTTCCAATATGATTCCTGTTGCACTATTTTCTGTTTCCACAACGATATCACTATAACCATCTCCAGTTTCCCAGTTAGAGGAAATTCCCCATTTATCTTTTACCCCTAATATTCCCAGTAAAATACCATGATAGAAGTTTTCCTTCATTGGCTTTTTCACAAAAGTATCACGAATACTGATTGTCTTCTTAAGATACTCGGTAAAACATTGTTCTACTTCCCTGGCATCCCCTCTTTCCAGTGCATCACAAAACCGGTTCAGAGTATGTCCATCCTCTTTTACCTGTTCCTTAAAGAATTCCATGATCTGACTGGTGAAAATATTTCGAATCTCCACATTAGGGATTGCCAAAGAAATTTCATTTCCTTCCGGTCTGCCCTTTTGTGTTAAATAACCCGTTGTAAACAATACGCTCCACAGATTATCAATACTGCGGTACATATCTTTATACGTCAGTTCCTGCCTGATTTCTTTTTTTATTTCCTCACCTGCCACTAAGCGTTCAATCTCTCTTTTTGTTGTTCCATTATCGGATTGTTCAATAAACACTCTCACTGCGTCATTACTACTGGTATTTATCCAATAATTCTGTGGTAGTGCGTCCGGATTACTCCTAAGTGTATCGCAGTAATTCAGCACATCCCACGGACAGTAGACATCAATATTCCCAAACCGATACCCATCATACCACTCTTTTACGATGTTATAATGGTCCATAAGTTCATAATATTGCAAAAGATTTCGAACCTCAGCATCTGTAAATCCAAAGTACTCATCAAATTCCACATCTACAACAGATCGTATTTTTAGATTATTTAATCCAGTAAAAATACTCTCTTTCGAAATCCTCATGCAGCCGGTAAGTACTGCAAACTTCAGACTCCGATTGGATTTAAGGGCCTGCTCAAACAGATTTTGGATCAGGAAGGTCATCTGCTCATAATAGCCATTCTCAAATGCTTTTGCAAGGGGAACGTCATATTCATCGATAAGAATGATCGTGTTTTTCTCATAATGTTTTTCCAATAAGCGGGATAATTCACGAAGGCTTCCAAAAAGAGCTGTTTCATCCATATCTCTTTTTAACAGCTCTCTGAAACTGTTCTTATCATTTTCAGACAATCGTGTGCTTTCCAATAAGTATTCCATTCCTGAAGCAGCTTCATTTATCACCCGGATTGCCATCTTAAAAGCAGTTTCATAAGTTTGTCCGTTGATTCCCTTTAACGAAATAGAGATTACCGGATACTGCCCCGTATATTTTTCGCATAGTGCTTCTTCATTCATTATCTTCAGTCCTTTAAAGGCCGAAGAATCACTATCAATGGAAAAGAAGGATTGAAGCATACTCATATTTAATGATTTGCCAAATCTTCTTGGTCTGGTAAAAAGATTTACTTCTCCCCAGTTATCAAGCAGGTCTTTGATCAATCCAGTCTTATCAATGTAGTAGAAATCATTTTTTCTCAATTTTTCAAAATCGTCTATTCCTGTCGGGAGTTTTCTTTTTAAAAATTCCATTTTTACACTCCATATCATTTTTAAATCTCTGCCATAATTAACTTATTTCATAGAATACAGATGAAGTATCTTATACCGAACAATTAGTTTCTCCCTGCATATTATGAAAGCGACATTGTTTTCCTGGCACTAGAGTTTATCCTCTAAAAAAGACAAGATATAAAATTCCTTCTATATCTTGTCTCCTTCATCTTATTTTTATCAGAGTCACAGAATCTGCAATGATTTTTCTTCTGCTTATACAGAATAAAATTAATATCTACCAAGGATTCTCTATCCAGCACAAAAATAATTGCAGACAAATCATATCCTTGTACTATCCGCTACTATCAATTTCTCCATCTTATTCTGAATGGTTCTCCATTCCTGCACTTCTTTTTCCTATCAATATCTTTTTACCACAAAATGCAAATCCATATTTTCTAATCTGCTCAGGAGAGATTCCTTTTTTGATCAATTCGGTAGCATACTTTTTCTGGTCAATCTGATCTAAGGCTGCTTCAACTGTTTGAGATAAGTCTTTCTCATCATCAGGATCCTGAATTTTAAACTCCATGAGTATTGCTGGATCTTTTTTATTTTTAGGCTCTAACATTACATCATAGCGTCCGAAACCACTTTCCCGGTTTGATGTAATAGAATAGCGTTCTTCAAGATCAACAATTAGCCCTAAAACAAACCCGTGATAAAATCTTTCCGGTTCTGTAGATTCTGACGGCATTTTCCCAGTATCAAAGAAACTGAACACCGAAGTTGCAACCCGGTTCATATATACGTTCATTGCTTTGATATCATCCTGTAAGAGCGCCTTCATAAATTCATTATAATTTGAAGCTGATGGCGAAAACCAGCTGCGCACCATCTTCTTTAACATAATAAGTACTTCAAAATTCGTAATACTCAATTCGTAAATCTGATTCCAGCCTCTACTGGTTTCCTTGACATAACTGCTATTTACTTTCAAATAACCGCTTGCCAGCATAAGACTCCAAATCGCATTTTCATCAATATCTAATTGACCATAAATAATCTGTTCATCAATTTCTGTATATATAGCCTCCTGACGCAACAGCCTTTCAAAAGACTCTTTAATCTGGACATTCCCTTCCTGCAAAACTTTCCCAATCAAATCATTGCTGCTGGTATTCACCCAATACGGTGCTGCCACTTTATTATCTAAATAGTTGATGATCGACCATGGATTATAAATATCTTTTATATCCCCAAAGCAAAACCCATCATACCATTTTTTCACTTCATTTTGTCGATCTTCCAACCCATATTCTTTTAGGGCATTTAATACCTCTTCCTTAGTAAACCCGAAGCAGTCCGCATATTCGTTAGATGTTGTTGTTATAACTTTCAAATGATTCAGTCCTGAGAAGATAGATTCCTTACTGACTCTGGTGATTCCGGTCATAATTCCACGCTCTAAGTCCGGATTATCTTTAAAGGTTGCATTTAACAAGTTTCTTATGAAGTCTGCAAGTTCCTGCCAGTATCCCTTCACATAAGCTTCCTGCATCGGCGTATCATATTCATCCAACAGTATGATTACGTTTTTTCCATAATACCGCTTCAAATAACAGGATAACTTCTTTAGAGTCAAGGTAGCCTCATATTCTGGCATATCTGCAGTGACTTCTAAAAACTCTTCCTTCTCCTGCTCATTTAGTGTGTTCCCGTCTAAAAGGAACCAATATTTTTGATAGAGCATTTGGATTGTTGCACATATTTTTTTTCTGGCATCTTCATAATTTCGTTCCTTAACTGATGAAAAACTTAATGAAACAACAGGATAGGTCCCTTGCAGATTTCGAAAACGTTCTTCTTTCCAGATCTCCATTTCTTCAAAATAATTGTTTTCCGCATACGCAATGGAAAAGAACTGTTCAACCATACTCATAGTCAAAGTCTTACCAAAGCGCCTTGGTCTGGTAATCAAGACCACTTCATCTTTTGAGTCCCACCACTCCTTAATGAATTTTGTTTTATCTATATAGAATACTTTTTCTTTCTGAATTTTAGAAAAATCCT
>ERZ1643247.343-NODE-343-length-57524-cov-15.364040_pt1 | contig 57524 bp, 48 predicted proteins | sample MGYA00579264_ERZ1643247 | MGnify/ENA primary metagenome ERZ1643247 (study PRJEB29033, sample SAMEA4952262) | chicken gut metagenome | biome: Broiler Chicken; feature: Gastrointestinal Tract; material: Caecum | place: Ireland | collected 2018 | study: Broiler... | reverse complement strand
CCCGCCCAGGCATAACGCGGTTTTTATGAAAGCCTCTGGATATTCCAGAGGCTTTTTTATTTCCCTGAGATATACGGGGTTGACAGGGGCCGCCGGTGCGCTATAATAGGACCATCTCATATTGTTGATATATCAATAATTGATATGGCAAGAAAAGAGGTCGATTCCTGTGCGCTATGCCATCCACACCCTTTTGGCCCGCACCGCCCACGCCCAGCGGAACTATCTGCGGCCCTACCTCAAGGAGATGGGCCTCTCCCCCGGGCAGCCCAAGGTGCTGCGGTATCTGAGCGAGCTGGGACACAGCAGCCAGCGGGAGCTGGCCGACTGCTGCGACGTGGACCCCTCGGCCATCTGCCGGATGCTGGACAGCCTGGAGCGGGGGGGCTTTGTCACCCGCAGCCCCTCCCCCAACGACCGGCGCAGCGGCCAGGTGGAGCTGACCCCGCAGGGCCGGGACGCCCTGGACGCCTGGGAGGGGCGGTGCAAGGTCATTGAGGAGCAGATGCTCCAGGGCTTCTCCCCGGAGGAGCGCGCCCAGCTGCGGGACTTTTTGGAGCGGACCTACCGCAACGTGGGAGGGCGCTTCCTGGAGGAGGAGACGCCATGAAGGATCTACGTACCATGGCCCGGTATCTGCGCCCCTGCCGGTGGGATTTTTTTGTTGCCATCCTGCTCCTGCTGGTGGAGTGCGGGTTTGAGATGGCCATTCCCCTGCTGATGACGGGGATCATTGACGACGGCGTGGCCCTGGGGGACGTGCCCCGCATCTGGAAGCTGGGGGCCGCCATGGCCCTGTGCGCGGGCCTGGCCCTCATCGCCGGATTTATCTACGCCCGGTTCGCCGCCCGGGCCGCCTACCGCTTCGGCGGGGGGCTGCGGGAGGCGGAGTATGAGAAGCTCCAGAGCTTCGCCTTCTCCAACCTGGACCGGTTCTCCTCCTCGTCCCTGGTGACCCGGATGACCACCGACGTGACGGTGATGCAGAACGCCATCAACGGCGGCCTGCGGCCCATGGTCCGGGGGCCGGTGATGCTCCTGCTGGGCATCGGTCTGTCCTTTGCCATGAACGCCAGGCTGGCCCTGGTCTTTGTGATCTGCACCCCCGTTCTGGGGATCATCCTGGCCCTGATCGTCCGCAAGGTGAGTCCCCTGTACAGCCGCCAGCAGACCGCCATGGACCGCCTGAACAGCCGCATCCAGGAGGGGCTCACCGGCATCCGGGCCATCAAGGCCTTTGTCCGGGGGGAGTACGAGGAGGAGCGCTTCCAGGAGGTGAGCCAGGAGCTCTCCGACGCCAGCCGCACCACCTTCCAAAACGCGGTGCTCAACCTACCCTTCTTCCAGCTGGTCATGTACTCCGCTGTGGTGATGATCCTGTGGTTTGGCGGACAGCTGATCCTGGCCGGGGAGATGCAGGTGGGCGAGCTCACGGGATTTCTGAGCTATGTGCTCCAGGTGATGAACTCCCTGATGATGATTTCCAACGTGTTTCTCCTCCTCACCCGCTCCCTCACCAGCGCCCACCGCATCGGCCAGGTGCTGGAGGAGGCCCCCGACCTGGAGGAGCCGGAGGACCCGGTCCGGGAGGTGCCCGACGGGAGCATCGACTTCGACTGCGTCTCCTTCCAATACCAGGCGGGCTCGGAGAAATACGCCCTGCGGGATGTGGAGCTCCACATCCGGGCGGGGGAGACGGTGGGCATCCTGGGGGGCACCGGTTCGGCCAAGAGCACCCTGGTTCAGCTGATCCCCCGGCTGTACGACGCCACCGTAGGGACGGTCCGGGTGGGGGGCCGGGACGTGCGGGAGTACGACCTGAAAACCCTCCGGGACGCGGTGGGCATCGTCCTGCAGAAAAACGTGCTCTTCTCGGGCACCATCCGGGACAACCTGAAGTGGGGCGACCCGGAGGCGGACGACGGCACCCTGTGGGCCGCCTGCCGGGAGGCCTGTGCCGACGAGTTTCTGGAGCGGATGCCCAGGGGGCTGGACACCGACCTGGGCCAGGGGGGCGTCAACGTCTCCGGCGGCCAGAAGCAGCGGCTGTGCATCGCCCGGACCCTGCTGAAGCGGCCCAAGGTGCTCGTCTTTGACGACTCCACCAGCGCGGTGGACACCGCCACCGAGGGGAAGATCCGCCGGGCTCTGGCCCAGCGGCGGGACGTGACCAAGCTGATTATCGCCCAGCGCCTCACCTCGGTGATGGACGCCGACCAGATCGTCATTCTGGAGGACGGGCGGGTCCACGCGGTGGGCACCCATGAGCAGCTCCTGGCCGGCGACCCCATTTACCAGGAGATCTACCATTCCCAGATGAGAGGAGGGGACCAGGATGGCCAGAGTTTATAGCGGAAAGCGGCCCCAGAACCTGAAGCGGACCCTGGGCGCGGTCTCCCGGTACCTGGGGCGGCACCGGGTCCTCATCGCGCTGGTGGCCGTGCTGGCCGCCCTCAGCGCCTCCGCCAATCTGCTGGGGACCTACATGATCCGGCCCATCGTCAATCAGGTGGTGGCCCAGGGCAGCGTATCCGGCCTGATGGCCGGCGTGGGGATCACGGCGGCCATCTATGCCGTGGGCGTCCTGTCCACCCTGGGCTACACCCAGATCATGGTCCGGGCGGCCCAGAAAATTCTCCTGGACATCCGCCGGGACCTGTACCACCGGCTTCAGACCCTCCCCCTGCGCTTCTTTGACCAGAACCGGAAGGGGGACCTGATGAGCCTGTTCACCAACGACGTGGACACCATCTCCGACGCCCTGAACAACAGCTTCGCCGTGGTCATCCAGAGCATGGTCCAGCTCTTTGGGATGGTGCTGCTGCTGTTCCTCCTCAACTGGAGGCTGTCCATCCTGGTCCTGGCGGGCTATGGGGTGATGTTCGCCTACATCCGATACAGCAGTAAGCGCAGCAAGTTCTACTTCGACCGCCAGCAGGAGCATCTAGGCAGCCTGGACGGCTACATTGAGGAGATGACCGCCGGACAGAAGGTGGTCAAGGTGTTCAGCCACGAGCCTGCCAATCTGGACGGCTTTCGGGCGCGGAACCAGGCCCTCCAGGAGGCGGGCTCCCGGGCCCAGGCATACGCCGCCACCATGATCCCCGCGGTGGTGACCATCTCCTATTTCAACTACGCCATCATCGCGGTGCTGGGGGGACTGATGGTGCTCAACGGCCAGTCCGACCTGGGCAGTCTGGCCAGCTATCTGGTCTTTGTGCGCCAGTCCGCCATGCCCATCAACCAGCTGACCCAGCAGGGCAACTTCCTCCTGGTGGCCCTGGCCGGCGCCGAGCGCATCTTCCGCACCATGGAGGAGGAGCCCGAGGTGGACCGGGGCGCTGTGGAGCTGGTCCGGGTGCGCCGGGAGGGGGACGGGACGCTGACCCCCTGCCGGGAGTCCACCGGCCGCTGGGCCTGGCGGGACTCCGCCCGGCCGTCGGCCCCTCTCGTCCCTCTGCGGGGGGATGTGCGGTTCGACCACGTCACCTTCGGCTATGAGCCGGGGCAGACCGTTCTGCGGGACCTGAGCCTCTATGCCAAGCCCGGCCACAAGATCGCCTTTGTGGGCTCCACCGGGGCGGGCAAAACCACCATCACCAACCTCATCAACCGCTTCTACGACGTGACCGGCGGGACCATCACCTACGACGGCATCGACGTGCGGGACATCCGAAAGGACGACCTGCGCCGCAGTCTGGGCATCGTCCTCCAGGACACCCACCTGTTCACCGGCACCGTGGCGGACAACATCCGCTTCGGCAAGCTGGACGCCACTCAGGAGGAGGTGGAGCGGGCCGCCCGCATTGCCAACGCCCACTCCTTCATCAGCCGCCTGCCCCAGGGGTACGACACCATGGTCACCGGGGACGGGGCCAACCTGTCCCAGGGCCAGCGTCAGCTGCTGGCCATCGCCCGGGCCGCCGTGGCCGATCCCCCGGTGCTCATTCTGGACGAGGCCACCTCCTCCATCGACACCCGCACCGAGGCCCTTATTGAAAAGGGCATGGACGCCCTGATGGAGGGGCGCACCGTGTTCGTCATCGCCCACCGCCTGTCCACGGTGCGCAACGCCAATGTGATTCTGGTGCTGGAACACGGGGAGGTGGTGGAGCGGGGGAGCCACGAGGACCTGCTTGCCCAGAGGGGGGAGTATTACCAGCTCTACCACGGGATGTTCGAGCTGTCCTGATTCATACGGAAGGAAGGCCCCGGGGCATGCGCAGCACGCGTGTCCCGGGGCCTCTCTGTGCGGTTCACTGCTTCGACAGGGCCTCCCGGTCCTGGAGCATGGCCTCCACCTCCCGGCGGGAGCAGCGGTAGTCCCCCTCCCCCCGGCGGTAGTAGGCGCCGGTGTAGGGGTCCTGGCCGATGTACACGGGCCGGTCCTTGGCCGGGGCCCGGGGGACGAAGATGGCCACCACCTCATTGCGGCCATTCTTCAAAATCTGCACGTCCTCCTCCCGGAGCAGGTTGACGCTGACCACGCTCCGATCCCGGACCATGGACCAGAACTCCTCCACCAGCTCCTCCGGGTCAAAGAGGGGGACCGAGTAGAGGGAGCCGTCCCCCTTGTCCTCCGCCACCCCCAGGAGGATCACGCCCCCCAGGGTGTTGGCAAAGGCGGAGTAGGTCTCCCACAGGCTCCGGGGCAGACCGCCCTGGGCCCGCTTGGCCTCAATGCGGTTGTCCTCCCGGTACTCCTCCAAAAATTCCAGATGCTCCAGCGCCACGAGGATTCCCTCCTGTCTCTCTATCCATTTTGTATTTTCCTGACAAAAAAGTCCCATGCGTTTTTCCACAAAACTTTTTCCGCCGTATCCCGTCCCAGTTTTTCCTCCAGGTACCGCCCCAGCTCCGGGACTTTTTCACATCCGTCCAGACAGGCAGGCAGATCAGCCCCGTCGAAGTCGGAGCCCAAAGCCAGGCAGTGCTCCAGTCCCAGCTCCAGAAAATGGGCGGCGTGGCGGTACACATCCTCAAACTCCGCCGCCCTCCCGTCGGAGCGCAGGAAGGGGGAGTAGTAGTTCAGTCCCACCAGTCCGCCGCGGCGGGCAATCTCCCGGGCCTGGCGGTCGGTGAGGTTCCGCTGGTGAGGGCACATGGCCCGGGCGTTGGAGTGGGAGGCCGCAACCGGGCCGTCCGTCTCCTCCATTAAGTCCCAGAACCCCCGGTCGTTCAGGTGGGAGACGTCCAGCACAATTCCCCACCGAATCAGCTCCCTCACCGCCTCCCGACCAAAGGCAGTCAGCCCGTGATCGGTCTGACTGCCAGAGCCGATGGCGTTCTCCCCGTTCCAGGTGAGGGTGACCATCACCACTCCCGCCCGTGCCAGTTCCTCTGCTCTCCCCAGATCCCGCCCCAGAACCGCGCCATTTTCCACCGTGAGGAACAGGGCGGCCTTATCCCGCTCCCAGGCCGCCTCCGCTTCCCCGGCGGTGCGGCAGATCCGGGCCCGGTCCGCAAACCGCGCCCCCTGCCGCCGGAAACTTTCCACATGGGTGTGGAAAAATGGGAATACATCTCCCTCCGGAAGTCCGTCCGGCACAAAAATTGCACAGCACTGCGCCCAGCTCTGCCCCTGGGGGAGGCGGCACAGGGCAAAGGCGGACTGCGGGTCGTTCAACGTGTCCAAGCAGCGGCCCGGGGTCATAAATGCGGTCAAGGTATCACAGTGGAGGTCAAAAACACCGGACATGGAATCGCTCCTTTCCTCATGTGCTTCCATCCTATGCGCCCCGCGGGCCATTGACTTCCCCAAAAAATTTGTTATGATAGGGGCAGTTTATCCCATAAGAGGCCAGGAGGCGAGCTTATGTTCCAATGGGATGCCAGAGCGCTGGAAATTTTAAATACCCTGGAGCGGGCCGGCCATCAGGCGGTGCTGGTGGGGGGCTGCGTCCGGGACGCCCTGCTGGGCAGGGAGCCCCACGACTACGACGCAGCCGTCTCCGCCCCGCCGGAGGAGATCCTGGCCGCCTGCCGTTCAAAGTTCAAATGCATCCCCACCGGCCTGGCCCACGGGACGGTGACCGTGGTCCACAGCGGCCTCCCGGTGGAGGTGACCGCCTTCCGAAAGGAGGGGACCTACTCCGACCACCGGCATCCCGACCGGGTGGAGTACACCTCCCGTCTGGAGGAGGACCTGGCCCGGCGTGACTTCACCGTCAACGCCATGGCCTGGGACCGGAGCGGCCTCATTGACCCCTTCGGCGGACAGGCGGACCTGGCCGCCGGGGTCATCCGCTGCGTGGGGGAGCCGGACCGCCGCTTCCAGGAGGACGCCCTGCGGGTGCTCCGGGGACTGCGGCTGGCCGCCCAGCTGGACTTCCGGCTGGAGGGGGAGACCGCCGCCGCCATCCGGCGGAACACCCCCCTTCTGTCCTATGTGGCCTGGGAGCGCATCCAGGCGGAATTTCTCCGTCTGCTGTGCTGTCCCGGGGCGGAGCGGATCTTACTGGACTTCCCGGAGACGGTCTGCCAGATCGTCCCGGAGCTCACCCCGGCGGTGGGCTTTGACCAGAAAAACCCCCACCACTGCTATGATGTGTACACCCACAGCGTAAAAGCTCTGGGCCGGGTGCGGCCGGAGCCCGCCCTGCGGCTGGCCGCCCTCCTCCACGACGGGGGCAAACCCGCCTGCTTCTCCCTGGACGGCCAGGGGGTGGGCCACTTCTACGGCCACGAGGGGGAGAGCGCCCGGCTGGCGGAGCAGGCCGCCGCCCGGCTGCGGCTGGACAAGGGCACCCAGGAGCGGGTGGTCACCCTGGTGGCCCGCCACGGGCTGCAGATCGAGGCCAGCCCCAGAGTGGTCCGCCGCTGGCTCCAACGGCTGGGACCCGACCTCTTTTTCGACCTGCTGGAGCTGGAGCGGGCGGACGGCATGGCCTGCGCCCCCCGGCCCGCCCCGGAGCCCGACCGCTGCGCGCAAGCAGAAACGATGGCCCGGGAGATTCTGGCCCAAAAACCCTGCCTCACCTTGAAGGAGCTGGCGGTGAACGGCCGGGACGCCCTGGCCGCCGGCCTGTCCGGCCCCGCCGTGGGCCGGGCGCTGAACCGCCTTCTGGATCAGGTGGCGGCGGGGGACCTGCCCAACGACCGGTCCGTCCTCCTCCCCCTGCTGAACCGTGACCTCAGAGAAGAATAATGGTAATCCCGTTGTTGTGCCGCTCCCGGTCCGGGTCCTTCCGCAGGCCGTCACAGCGGCGGAACGCCTCCAGTACCGCCGGGTTGAAGATGGAGAAGTCCTCCCCATAGATCACGTCCCGGATTTCTCCCCTCCCCTTCAGGCGGGCTAAGTAAGACCGGGCCTCCACCCGGATGCGGCCGCCGGTCCCGGAGGAGCCGTAGCCGTGGATGATCTTCAACGCGGCGCACCCCAGGGACCGGCTGTGGTGGAGCTCAAAGGTGAGGCGCTTGATGGCGGCGTTCACTGTGGGCTTGCCCAGCTCCAGGTTCACCTCCCGCAGCCGCCCGGCGGAGGCGGTCACAGGCCTCCTCCGTCCCGGAAGGCCTTGGACACCCGGTAGATCAGATACAGGTCGCTGGCCCCGTCGTACACCAGGGACGCCCCAATGAGCATGGTCATGGCCTCCATGGTCCCGAAGGGGTTCAGCAGCACCACGCCCCCCAGCACAACCGTCAAGACGGCCAGGACCAGGTCCACCCACCAGTTGGGAATCCCCAGCCGCGCCAGGCTCACCGCCCCCTGCAGGTCGATGACCCCGTGGAAGATGAGCACCGCCGCCACGCTGAACTGGATGAGGACGATCACCGACCCGGGGCTGGTGAGCAGCCACAGCCCCAGGGCCGCCAGAATCAGCCCCGGGATCAGGAACCAGGCGGGGAACCCGTCCCGCCGCTTGGCCAGCCAGGTAAACAGATAGATGAGCCCCGTCACCAGCAGGGCCGCGCCCAAAACGGTGCACAGCAGCCGGATGGACCGGTTGGGGGCCAGCACCAGCAGAAGCCCCAGCAGGAGGGTGAGCGCCGCCATGACGATGCTGCTGCGCCGCTGTTCCCGAAAAATATTGCCCATAGTTGCCTCTCTTTCTCTATCGGCTCCAGATGGTGCGGCCCCGCTGAATGGTCCGCTCCACCTGGAGTTTTTTCAGTTCTTCTGGCGGCGTTCTCAGGGGGTCGCCGGACAAAAGCACAAAGTCCGCCCGCTTGCCCGGCCGCAGGGTTCCCAGCTCCCTCTCCAGCCCATACTGGAGGGCGGCGGTCTGGGTCACCGCCCGGAGGGCCGCCTCCACCGGGATGCGCTCCTCCGCCCCCAGCACCCGGCCGGTCTTGGTCTTTCGGACGCAGGCGCACCAGATGGTCTCCAGCATATCCGGCGGAATCACCGGGGAATCCTGATGGAAGGTGAAGGGGATGCCCCAGGCCAGAGCACTCCCCGCCGGACTGATGCGGCCGGCCCGGTCCAGACCGAAGTTTTTCACATGGATCTCCCCCCAGTGGTACACATGGGCTACAAAGAAGGAGGGGATCACCCCCAGGGCCTTCACCCGCTCCAGCTGGTCCAGGCCCAGCAGCTGGGCGTGGATCATCACCGGGCGGCACAGCTTTTTGCCCGCCTCCCTCTCCGCCTGGGCCAGGAGGGTCAGATACTGCTCCGCCGCCCGGTCCCCGTTGCAGTGGGCCAGCAGCTGGGCGTCCCGGTTCAGGGCCTGCCGGAAGGCCGACAGCACCTGGCCGTCCGTCATGGTGGAGGTCCCACAGCCGCCCCCCGCATAGGGCTCCCGCACCCAGGCGGTGCCCCCCTGGGGGGAGCCGTCCAGAAAGATCTTCATGCCCGCCGCCCGGAAGGTTCCAGGCGAGTCGCTCACCCCCTGGACAAACTGTCCCCGGAGGCGGTCATAGTCCGCCGGGGGGACGTAGGCGTTCACATCCAGGTACAAGAGCCCCCGCCGCAAGATCTCCCGGTACACCGGGGCCATCACCGGCTGGAGCAGCCCCTCCTGGGCGGTGGCGATGCCGTGGGAGGCATACTCCTCCTGGGCCCCCTGAAAGGCCCTCAGCACGTCCTCCAGGCCGTCCATGGGAATCCGGCCCAGCAGGTCCAGGAAGGGGTTCTCCTCCCCCCGGCCGGTGAGCTCCCCCTGCCCGTCCCGCTCCAGGCCGCAGTCCCCGTTCAGCGCCCCCAGCCGCTCCAGGGCCAGGGTGTTGAACACCCCCGCGTGGCCGGAGGCGTGCTGGATGACCACCGGGTTGTTGGGACAGGCCCGGTCCAGGCAGAAGCGGTCGGGGGCCGCCCCCTCCGCCAGGGCGTTCTGGTCGTAGCCGGTGCCCTTGACCCACTCCCCGGGCTGAACGCCCCGCTCCTGAACGTGCCTGCTCAACCGGTCCGCGATCTCCCCCCAGCCGGCGCACTCCCCCAGGGGGACCTGGAGGCGGGCGTAGGCGCAGGCCAGCAGGTGGCTGTGGGGGTCCAGAAAGGCGGGCAGGAGGGCCCGGCCCTCCAGGTCCACCCGGCGGGCGCCGGGACCGGCCAGGCGCTCCGCCTCCTCCCGGTCCCCCACATAGGCGATCCGTCCGCCCCGCTCCACCAGGGCCTGGGCATACCGGGGCTCCTCCAGGGTCACGATGGGCCCGCCAAAGTAAAGGGTGGTCTCCATGGCTCCGCCTCCTGTTTCATTTGCCCTGATTGTATCACGGTTCCCGTGTACAAACAAGGGCCCGTCGGTGTCTAGTGTGTCCGATTTTTCCCCTATATTTCACACTTGCTCCTCCCGGCGAGCTTCGAAACACAAAACGGCCGTCCCGGTTGGGACGGCCGTTTTTATGGAGCGGTTGCCTTACAGCAGATCCTCTTCGTTGACGATCTGCGCCTTGATCAGGTTGGTGGAGCCGCTGCGGCCCAGGGGCACGCCGGCGGTGATGACCACGGTGTCCCCGTTCTGGACCAGCCCCTCCTTCAGGGCCACCTCCACAGACATGGAGAAGATCCGGTCGGTGGAGGTCACCTCCCCGGTGAGGAAGGGGATGATGCCCCAGGAGATGGCCAGCTGGCGGCGCACCTTCTCGTGCATGGTGAGGGCGGCCACCGGGCAGGAGGGGCGGAACCGGCAGATCATCCGGGCGGTGCGGCCGGAGCTGGTGGCCACCAGAATGGCCTTGGCGTCCAGATCCTTGGCGGTGAGGCAGCAGGTGTGGGTGATGGCGTCGTCGATGTTGGAGGCGGACACCCCCATCATCTTCTCAAAGCGGCGCCAGTAGTGGATGGACTGTTCGGCCTCCTCCACGATGCCCACCATGGCGGACAGGGCCTCCACCGGGTAGTTGCCGTTGGCAGTCTCGCCGGAGAGCATGACGCAGCTGGTGCCGTCAAAGACGGCGTTGGCCACGTCGGACACCTCGGCGCGGGTGGGGCGGGGGTTGCGGATCATGGAGTCCAGCATCTGGGTGGCGGTGATCACCGGCTTGCCCAGGCGCAGGCCCTTGCGGATGATCTGCTTCTGCAGGATGGGCACCCGGGCGGCGGGGATCTCCACGCCCAGATCGCCCCGGGCCACCATGACACCGTCGGCGGCCGCCAGGATCTCGTCGATGTTGTCCACGCCCTCCTGGTTCTCGATCTTGGCGATGATCTTCACGTCCTGGCCGCCGAACTGGTCCAGCACCTCCCGGACCGCCTGGACATCGGCGGCCCGGCGGACAAAGGAGGCGGCGATGAAGTCAAAGTCGTGCTCCACCCCGAACTTGATGTCGCTGACGTCCTTCTCGGTGAGGGCGGGCAGGTGGATCTTCACGCCGGGGATGTTGATGCTCTTGTTGGCGGACAGGGTGCCGCCGTTTTCCACGGTACAGTGGATGTCCTGGCCCTCAATGCGGTCCACCTTCAGGGCCACCAGGCCGTCGTCAATGAGGATCTCCTGGCCGGGGCCCACCTCCTTGTGGAGATTGGGGTAGGTGACGGAGACCAGCCCGGCATTGCCCGCCGCCTCCCGGGTAGTCAGGGTGAAGGAGGCGCCCGCCTCCAGGGTAATCGATTTGGTATCAAAGCTCTTGATGCGGATTTCCGGGCCCTTGGTGTCCAGAATGGTGGCCACCGGACGGCTCATGGCGTCCCGGACGTTGTTCAGCTTGTTCAGGCGCTGCAGATGCTCCTCGTGGTCGCCGTGGGAAAAGTTGAAGCGCGCCGCGTCCATGCCGGCACGGATCAGCTTGCGGATCAGCTCCTCGTCGTCCACCGCGGGGCCAAGGGTGCAAATCACTTTTGTTTTTCTCAAAGTCATACAATTCTTCCTCCTACGGGAATTTGATTCTTTTTTTCTCTTCTTTTCCATGTTAATCATACTAGACGGGCATGGGGTTTGACTAGGGGAAAAACGATGAAAAAAGCCGTCCGAAGCCCATAAAAATCAGGCAAAGCGGTACGTTGCGCCTCCGCTTTGCCTGTATTTTACGCCGATTTTATCGATACGAATCAGCCAGCTCCTTAAATTTCGGCAGCGCCCGCTCAATCATCTCGGTCTGGACGCAGTAGGCCAGCCGGAAGTGGCCGGGAGCGCCGAAGCCGGAGCCGGGCACCAGCAGCAGGTCGAACTGCTTGGCCCGCTCGCTGAAGGCCATGTCGTCGCTCTCCAGGCTGCGGGGGAACAGGTAGAAGGCCCCGCCGGGCTCGGCCACATGGTAGCCCATCTCCCGGAGAGCGGACACCAGAAGCTTGCAGTTGTGCTCGTATACCGACAGGTCGGAGGTCAAATCGCAGCACAGGGAGGTCACCTGCTGGAACAGGCTGGGGGCGTTCACATAGCCCAGAGAGCGCCCGGCCCCCGCCACGGCGGCGTAAACCTCCTTGGAGTCGGTGACCTTGCCGGGGACCAGCACATAGCCCAGGCGCTCGCCGGGGAGGGAGAGGGACTTGCTGAAGGAGTAGCACACGATGGTGTCGTCGTACAGATGGGGAATCCAGGGGGCCTTCACGCCGGAGAACACAATCTCCCGGTAGGGCTCGTCGGAGATGAGGTAGATGGGGTGGCCGTACTCGGCCTCCTTCTTTCTCAAAATGTCCGCCAGCCGCTCCAGGGTCTCCTGGGAGTAGACCACGCCGGAGGGGTTGTTGGGGCTGTTCACCACCACGCCCTTGGTGTGGGGGGTGAGGGCCTGCTCAAAGGCGGCGAAGTCGATCTGGAAGTGCTCGATCTCCGGGGGGATGAGCACCATCTTGGCTCCGGCCCCCTCGATGAACACCTTGTACTCGGGGAAGTAGGGGGCGAAGACGATGAACTCGTCCTCCGGGCAGGTGAGGCCGTTGAACACGCAGCACAGGGAGGCTGCCGCGCCCACGGTGAGGTAGAACTGATCGGCGGTGTAGTCCCCGCCGAAGCGCCGGTTCAGGGAATCGGCAAACCGCTGCCGGGCGGCGGCGTCCCCCTGGGCGCTGGTGTAGCAGTGGATCAGGTCGGGCTGCTCCTGCAAAATGCGGATAGCCGTCTCATTCACCTGGGGAGGGGCGGGGACGCTGGGGTTGCCCAGGGAGAAGTCATACACGTTCTCCCGGCCGACGACGGCGGCCCGCTGGTTGCCGTACTCAAACAGCTCCCGGATCACAGAGCGGGCGGTGCCCAGCCCAAGCATGCGTTTGGAAACCATGACACAAAACCTCCTGGAAATCGAAATTTACCAAATTTGCAGCCGCAGACAGAAAAAAGCTCCCTGCGGCAGGATGGATTTGGTCTTATTATAGCACGACTGTTTAACGCTGTAAAGCGTCGATTTCTCCTCTGTTTTTCGCATTTTTTCCCCGACTTTCCCCAATATACCAGGCAAAATGTTTTCCGTTTCTTTGATCTTACCAAATTTTAACATTCTTTGTTGTGCAATTTTTCCGATTTACAAACTGCACAAATGTCACTATAATCAAAAATACAGAAAGGTCCTTGGCACATTTGCCCTGGGAACAGCCTCCGGCAGAGGCTGCTTCCCTGCGAACAGCCAAACATTTTTCAACGCAGAGGGGGCGGTGATCGTATGAAAATCCTGACCGGCAAATCCATTTTGGATCAGGTTGCCTACGGTCCCCTTCGGGTTTACCACCGCCAGCCTTTCCAGCTGGACTTCCTCTCCCACCTCTCCTCGGGGGATGAGGTCCTCCGGTTCCAGGCCGCCCAGCGCCGGGCGGTGCTCCAGCTGGCCGATCTGTACGACCAGGCCGCGCTGGTGGTGGGCTCCCAGGCGGCATCCATCTTTGCCATCCACGCCATGCTGCTGGAGGACACCTCCTTTGTGGACAGCATTCTGTCCATCATCCAGACCCAGTACACCACCGCGGAGTACGCCGTCCAGGTGGCGGGGACCAGCTACTCCGCCGCCTTCGCCGCCATGGAGAACCCCTATATGGCGGCCCGGGGGGCCGACCTGCGGGACATCTCCAACCGGATGATCCGCCTGCTTCTGGGCGAAAAAATCCCCGATCCCCTGGGGAACCGGCCGGCCATCCTGGTGTCCGACGAGCTGCTGCCCAGCGAGGTGCTGGCTCTGGACCGGAAGAAGCTGCTGGGGCTGGTCACCTGGCACGGCAGCGTGGACAGCCACACCGCCATGCTCCTGCGGCTGCTGAACATCCCCGGCCTGGCACAGGCCAATATCTCCCAGGACTGCGACGGCCACCAGGCCATCCTGGACGGGTTCAGCCAGAATCTGTACTTGGACCCGGACAAGCAGCTGGTCACCGACATGGGCTTTGAGCCCAAGAAGGGCAGGTCCCCCTCCCGCATGCTGGCCGCCCAGCAGCCGGGATGACTGAAGATATCACAAATGAAACCGCTCCCCAGAGAAATTTTTTCTCCGGGGAGCGGCTTTTTCTTTAAAACCACACGAAAGGTTTTCTTCTCCTCCTCATGGGGCGTAAAAAAATTCACACGGGAGCGTCCGGGGCGCGTATTGCTCCCGCAGGGATTTGGGCACGGTCACGGAGTGCTCCAGCCAGCCCCTGTTTTTCTCCCCCTCCTCCGGCCCCTGAAGCAGACCCAAAGCAGGACTCTCCTCCTGCCGTTCCCGCTGGTGGAGGTACGTCCCGCACACCTGACCATGCATGGAGATCTCCGGATAGAGGGGCTGTGCGTACAGCTCCACATATGCCTTCTTCCCCTGGCCCCGGGCGGTCCCGGCCAAATCCAGAATCATGGCCCCGCCCTCCCAGTCCGGCGCAGCCAGCGTCTGATAGGCCGTGCCATTTTCAAGCCCGGCTCCGGTCTCATCCTCCCCGCCGGAGCGGTACCACCCGCGCAGGGTCGAATCGTCCGCGGTGTACCCCTTCACAGCGATGCCGATCACGTCCTCCCAGCCCTTAGCGGGCTGGGTGAGCCATAGGGCGGTTACGGTAAACAGATCCCCCTCCGGCCCTTCGCTCCCGCTGGTCCAGCCCACCCGCAGGTTCATCCAGGCATCTCCTGTCTCCCGCTTCTGGTCCGCCGTCAGCTCTGCCAGGGCCTCCTCCCGGGTATGGTAGCTCACCGTGCCGTCCTCCTCCGTCCTGAGGTAGGCAGAGTGCACCGTGATCGTTTTGGCCGAACAAAACTCCTCCAGCCGCTCCAGCGGATAGGAGGCCACAGCATCCTGATCCAGTCCCAGGGCGGTGAGCAGGCCGCGCATCTCCTCCGGCCCGGCCTCCGGCAGAGTCTCCGGACGGCTCCAGCGACGGACCTCCTGCTCACAGGGGCCGGTCTCCTCTGAAACATACGGGGCCGCCCACGCCGGGATCTCCTCACGCTCCTCCACCGCGGCCTGGAGATTGACCATATCCACCTCCAGCGCCGCCTCCCCCTGGGCGCAGCCAGCCATCAGCAGCGCACAGACCGCCGCCACCCCCACGGAGAGCCATGCTCTCATTCTCGTTCCCATACGCTTCCTCCCGCCGTCCCAGCGGCCGTCCTCTTTTAAAAAAGGCCCTGGAGCGGCGTTTGCATCCTCTCCAGGGCCGGTTTGCTTGTCGGAACCGCAGGTCTCAGCGCTTGCGGTTGAAAATGCGCTCCAGAATGTCCCAGTCGTCGTCGCTGACGGCGGCCTTCTCGGCCTCGGGCTCCTGCGCGGGGGCGGGGGCGGCGGGCTGAGCCGCTCCGGCGGCGCGCTGCTCCTCCACACGGGCTCCGGCGCTGGTGAAGGGCTTGCTGCTGGCGGCCGCGGCGGGGGCGGCGGCGGGCTGCTCCTCCTTCTCGTCAAAGCCGGTGGCGATGACGGTGACCCGCAGCTCGTCCTCCAGGGTGTCGTCAAAGGCGGCGCCGAAGATGATGTTGGCCTCGGGGTGGGCGGCCTCCTGCACCAGATTGGCGGCGGTCTCCACCTCCTCCAGGCCGATGTCCATGGAGCCGGTGACGTTGATGAGCACGCCCTTGGCCCCGTTGATGGAGGTCTCCAGCAGGGGGCTGGAGATGGCCATCTTGGCGGCCTCCTCGGCCTTGTTCTTGCCGGCGGCCCGGCCCACGCCCATATGGGCCCGGCCGGCGTCCTTCATGACGGCGGACACGTCGGCGAAGTCCAGGTTGATGAACCCGGTGTTCTTGATCAGGTCGGAGATGGACTGGACCGCCTGCTGCAGCACGTCGTCGGCGATCTCGAAGGCGTTGAGCATGGTGATCTTCTGGTCGGTGGCCAGCTTCAGCCGCTCGTTAGGGATGATGACCAGGGAGTCCACCTTGTTGCGCAGCTCGTTGATACCCCCCTCGGCCTGCTTCATCCGGCGCATGCCCTCAAAGCGGAAGGGCTTCGTCACCACGCCCACGGTGAGGATGCCCAGCTCCTTGGCGATGTCGGCCACGATGGGAGCCGCGCCGGTGCCGGTGCCGCCGCCCATGCCGGCGGTGATGAACACCATATCCGCGTCCTCCAGTGCCTTGGAGATCTGGTTGCGGTTCTCCTCGGCGGACTTGCGGCCCACCTCCGGGTCGGAGCCCGCCCCCTGTCCATTGGTGAGCTTCTCGCCAATCTGGATCTTATAAGTAGCCGCCGACACGGAAAGCGCCTGCTTATCCGTGTTGATGGCAATAAAGTCAACTCCCTTTGTGCCGGTGCGCACCATGCGGTTGACCACGTTGTTTCCGCCGCCGCCCACACCGATCACTTTGATATTTACCACGCTGTCGGGACCCATGTCCATTCCGAAGGCCATTGTCGTTCCTCCTAAGTACAAAGTCAAAATCCCCCACAAGCCTACTTCTTGTGGTCGGAAGAATTGCAAAGTCGATATTTTGTTTTATTGTATCGCTCTTTCTCAGGCAGGTCAAGAGAAAAAGGCGGAATTACAGAAACTTTCCAGCTCAGCTCGCGGAAAATACCTTTTCGTCCAGCCGCCCGCACCCATCAGAGCAATCAAACATTCTGATGGGTGATTTAACTGAATGAGAACAGCTCAGGACGGCCTCTCAGCTTTCCGCCGGAGTAAAGATCGCGTCCGCCATCTCCTGAGTCAGATCCATGGTGCCGGCGGCCTGGGGCCCCCGGGTCTGGAGGGTGTCCTCCACCGCCGCCGAGAGTACCGCCAGGGAGTGGGCCATATCCTCCCCCAGGGGCAGGCGCGCGTCAAAATTCTCCCGGTAGCGCATTCCAACCCAGGTGGAGTGGGTCAGGTCAATGGAGGAGACCTGCTCCAGCTCCCCAGCCGCCTCCAGAGCGGAGAGCAGCTCCTTCAGCGTGGCCAGCCGGGACTGCTGCTCCTGGGGCACCGCCAGCATGGTCCCCGCCTGGGGAGCCAGAACCGTCAGCCCGGTGACGGACAGCACTCCGCTCCCCTCCGGCGCCGCCTCCAGCAGCTTGCCGCTGGCGCTGATGAGCCAGGGCTGATCGGCCAGAGCGGGGAGCTCCTCCCCCTCTGTCTGGGAACTGTCGCCCTGAGCGGAGCTGTCCGCCTCCCCGCCGGCCCCGTCCTCCGCCGCCGGCTCTGCCTGAACCGAATCGTCCTGATAGACCTCCACCTGGGCGGCGGCGGAGATCTCCGTCACCTGGATGGTGAGTGTGCTGGGCAGCCCCCGCTGGGGAGATACCTCCCCCACATAGGGCAGCCGCTGCAAAATCTGCTGGCTGATCTGGTTTTTGTTCATCTGAAACAGGTTGTCGCCGATCTGGACCCCGGAGGCGTCGATGACCTCCTGGGCGGTGTAGCGGCTGTTGCCCACCACCGCGATGGTCTCCACCTGAAAAAAGACGGTGGCCCCCAAGGTGGCGGCGGCCACCAGGGCCGCCCCGCACAGCAGCTTGAACAACAGGCCGAACCGCCGCCGGCCCCGTTTCCGTTTTCGGTTGTGCCGCATTGACGCCATAGGTGTTCTCCTGCCGCCGCCCCGCGCGGGAGCGGCGTCTTTTTATCTCAGTGTATCAGCCGGACCTGCGCCCCCAGGGCGGTCAGCTGTCCCTCCAGGTCCTCGTAACCCCGGCGGATGTGCTCCAGGCCGCTCACCTGGCTCACCCCCTCCGCCCCCAGGGCGGCCACCACCAGGGCGGCTCCACCCCTCAGGTCGGTGCTGTGCACCTTGGCGGCGTGGAGGGGCCGACCGGTGACCACCGCCACCCGCCCCGCCAGCTGGATGTCGGCCCCCATCCGGGAGAGCTCATCCACATGCCGGTACCGGCTGTCAAACATATTCTCTACAAACATGGTGGTGCCGGTCCCCCCGGCCAGGGCGGCCATGAGCACCGCCTGGGCGTCGGTGGGAAAGCCGGGATAGGGGGCGGTGCGCACCGGACGGATTCCCCTCAGCCGTCCCCGGCTGTTCAGGGCAATCCGGTCCCCCAGAATCTTGATTTCACAGCCCGCCTCCTGGAGGCAGGCAGTCACCGCCGCCAGGCTGGACGCTTCCGCCCCCTCCAGCTCCAGCCGTCCGCCGGCGGTCCCCGCCGCGCATAAGTACGTGGCCGCCGCGATGCGGTCCCCCATGACGGTGTGCTCCGCCGGGTGAAGCGGGGCCTCCCCCGCCACGGTGACCACCGGGCTGCCCGCGCCGGACACCCGGGCCCCCATGGCGTTGAGGAAGTTCTGCAGGTCCACGATCTCCGGCTCCCGGGCCGCCCCCACGATGGTGGTGGTCCCCCGGGCCCCGCAGGCGGCCAGCATGGCGTTTTCCGTGGCCCCCACGCTGGGGATGGACAGGCACAGCTCCCGCCCCACCAGGCCGCTCCCCACTGTGCAGCGCAGGCGGCCCTGCTCCTCCACGATCTCCGCCCCCAGGCTCCGCAGCGCGGCCAGGTGCAGGTCGATGGGGCGGGGCCCCAGCTCGCAGCCCCCGGGGTAACTCAGCTCCGCCCGGCCCAGCCGGGCCAGCATGGCCCCCAGGAAAATGACCGAGGAGCGCATCTCCCGCATCAGCGGGTCCGGAATGGTCCAGCCCGTGGGCTGGGAGGCGTCCACCAGCAGGGTCTTTTCCTCCCGCTCCACCCCGCAGCCCAGCAGCCGCAGGATCTTCCCAGTGGCCTCCACGTCGGACAGGCGGGGACAGTTGTGGAGGATGCTCTGGCCCGGAGCCAGAAGGGCGGCGGCCAGGATGGGCAGAACGCTGTTTTTCGCCCCCTGGACCCTCAGCCGTCCGGAAAGCGGCACGCCGCCGCGAATTTCAAGATGACTCATGGGATAGCCTCCAATTATATGTTGGATTCAGGCTATCCTATGCCCAAACGCAAAAATTGGTTTCCCCTCTCAGGGACAGGCCGCCCGCGGGACTCCCACCCGGGCGGCGGGCGGCGGAACGCCGCCCCTACTTTTTCAAAAGACCCGCCAGGGTCTGATAGATCTTCTCCCCCGCATCGGGCACCGCCATGGAGTTCAGGGCCCGGATCATGGAATCCCGCCTGGCCGGGTCCCGCAGCAGGGCGGAGGCCTGGTCGTAGAGCTCCATGCCGGGGCAGTCCTTCTCCAGCAGCAGCACCGCCGCCCCCTGGCCGGACAGCACCCGGGCGTTCTTCTCCTGGTGGTTGGCGGTGACGTTGGGAGAGGGCACCAGGATGGACGGCTTGGCAATGGCGGTGAGCTCCGAGATGGTGGAGGCCCCCGCCCGGCACACCACCACGTCGGCGGCCGCCATCACCAGGGGCATGTCGTAGATATACTCCCGCACCTCGATGCCGGTGCCCTCCAGCTTCACGCCCCGGCGGAGCAGCTCCTCCTGCATCCAGGCGAAGTCCCGGCCCGCCCCGTGGATGTGGCGGAAGGGAGCCCCCTCCTTCGCCTCCCGCTCCAGGAAGTCCACCATGCGGCGGTTCATCACCTCCGCCCCCAGGGACCCCCAGTAGGACAGCAGGAGCGGTCGGTCGTCAGTGAGCCCCAGCTTCTCCCGGGCCTCCTGCCGGGTGTAGCGGAAGAAGTCCCCCCGCACCGGGGTGCCGGTGACCACCACCCGCTCCGGGTGGTCGTAGTGGGCGCGGCTCTCCTCAAAGCCCACCATCACACAGTCCACCACCTTGCTCAGGGCCTTGGTGGTGAGGCCGGGGACGGCGTTGGACTCGTGGACGGCGGTGGGGATGTGCCGGCGGGCGGCCTCCTTGACCACGGGGAAGGAGGCGTAGCCCCCGGTGCCCACCACCAGGTCGGGCTTGAAATCGTCCAGAATGCGCCGGGCCTGGCCCTTGGACTTCTGCATGTTCATCAGGGTCCCAAAGTTGTGGGCGATGTCCGCCGGAGCCAGGGAGCGGTGGAAGTTGGTGATGGTCACCGTCTCGATGGGATAGCCCTCCTTGGGCACCAGACGGGTCTCCATCCCCCCGTCCGCCCCCACAAAGAGCACCCGGCAGCCCGGGTTGCGCTCCTGGAAGATGCGGGCCAGGGCCACCGCCGGATTCACATGCCCGGCCGTCCCGCCGCAGGTAAACAGAATGTTCATGCAAACACCTCGTTTGAATTAGGAATTAGGAATTCTCTCACCGCCGTATACGTTCAAACCTGCTTGGGAGACAGTCACCCAATTCTTCATTCTTAATTCTTCATTTCCCTCAGTCGTTTTTCGGCGCCCGGATCTGCCGGGAGATACTCAGCACCATCCCCATCTCCGCCAGCTGGATCATCAGGGCGGTGCCGCCGTAGCTGAAGAAGGGCAGGGAGATGCCGGTGTTGGGGATCAGGTTGGTGACCACGCCGATGTTCAGAAACACCTGGACGGCAAACAGCGTGATAATCCCCACGACCGTCAGCGCCCCGAACTTATCCCGGGCGTGGAGGGCCAGCCAGTAGCCCCGCAGGATCAGCAGGGCAAACAGGGTCAGCACCAGCAGTCCTCCCAAAAAACCCAGTTCCTCCACCACAATGGGAAACACAAAGTCATTTTCCGGCTCCGGGATGTAAAGCATTTTCTGCATGCTGTTGCCCAGTCCACGCCCCAGAAAACCGCCGGAGCCCATGGCAATCAGGGACTGGCGGGTCTGATAGGCCAAGTCCTCCCACGTCCCCTGCCACAGCTGGATACGGGCCAGCATGTAGGGATTCAGGGCAATGACCACCACGCCCATCAGAAGCACCAGCACACCTCCGGTTATGAACCAGCCCAGATGGATGCCCGCGGCAAAGAGCACCGACGCGCCTCCCGCCAGAATCAGCAGTGCGCCGGACAGATGGGTCTGAAAAACCACCAGACCGGCTACGATTCCCAGGATTACTATATAGGGCACCAGCTCAATGAATCCGATCCGGTCCAGCAGGTTGTAAAGCCGTCCCAAAAAGGTGCGGTTCTTATATCGCTTGTGCTTCTCCGTGTCCCGCTTGCACAGCCGGGCGGCAAAGAACAGGATGACCGAAATTTTAGCGAACTCCGAGGGCTGAAACTCGATGCCCAGCCGCAGCCACCGGCGGGCGCCGCCGTGCTCCACTCCCAAGGGAGTATAGATCAAAATCAGCAGGAAGATAGATCCCACCAGCGCGATGGGGGCCATCCACCGGAAGGTCTGGTAGTTGATCTTGGAGACCACATACATGGCCGCCACTCCCACCCCGGCGAACATGGCCTGACGGGTAATGTAGATCAGCGGGTCCCCGTCGTTGTAGTAGGCGGTGGCGTAGGAGGCGGAGAACATCATAATCAGGCCGATGCCCAGCAGAAGGAGCACCAGCATCAGGAAGGGCAGGTCCATAGGGCCCCGGGCCAGCTGTTCATCGACGGTCAAATCACGTTTGGGCTTTCGGGCCATGGACTGCCTCCTTACTCTCATGTTTTGATACAGACGGGATTTTGCCACAGACAGATTACTATTAGTATTGTTTTTTAGCCGGGGAATTTCGCCGCCGGGGCGGCGAAATTCCCCTCCTGCAAAGGCTTTCCAATTACATGGGATACCGATTCATGACCCCCAGGAACGCCAGCAGGCACAGTACCAGGGTGATCCCGGAAAAGACGCAGAACAGCTTGGTCTCGCTCCAGCCCCCCATCTCCAGATGGTGGTGGAGGGGCGCCATGCGGAAGAACCGCTTGCCGCCGGTCTTTTTGAAGTATACAACCTGGATAATATCGGACAGAACCTCCAGGACGTAGATGAGTCCCACAATGGGGATCATCAGGGGCAGGTCCAGGGCGAAGGCCAGGCCGCACACCGCTCCCCCCAGGAACAGGGAGCCGGTGTCCCCCATGAACACCTTGGCCGGATGGAAGTTGTAGATGAGGAAGGCGGACAGTCCCCCCGCCAGGGCGGCGGACACGATGACCAGGTCGGTGCGGCCGTACCAGGCGGACACCGCCACATAGCAGAGCATCACCGGGATGGTCACGCCGGTGGCCAGGCCGTCCACCCCGTCGGTGAGGTTGACGGCGTTCACCGTCCCCACCATGACGAAGGCGGCAAAGACCATGTACACGATCCAGGGGATGCCCACGATCTCCACATTCAGGAAGGGGATATACAGGTCCGGGGTGAGGTAGCCGTCCCGGCGCATCAGGATGACAAACACAATGGCCGCCGCCAGCTGCAGGAAAAATTTCTGGGGGGCGGTCAGCCCCTCGTTGGCGTGGTGGCGCAGCTTCTGAAAATCGTCCACAAAGCCGATGGCCCCGAACACCAGGGCGAAGAGGAACACCACCAGATGGTTGTGGAGGCCCCTCTGGAGATCCCCCCAGCCGGCGGTGAGCACGGCGATTCCAATGCCCAGAATAAACATCAGGCCGCCCATGGTGGGGGTGCCCTGCTTGGACATGTGCCAGGTGGGCCCATCCTCCCGGATGGACTGCCCCGCCTTCAGGCGGCGGAGAATGGGAATCAGGATCTGCCCGGCGATGGCGGTGACGCCAAAGGCCACAATAAAACTGAGGATATATGTCATCGGTCAAACCTCCAGGAGTTTTCTTTCTCTTGGGCACGCCAATGGGTCGGTTGGCAAACTGGTATTATACTACACCCGCCGGAAAATTTCCAGCCCTTTCCCGCCGCTTGGCCTGTTTTTCAAAATATTCCGCCACGATCTCCCGCTCATCCATGGGGTACTGCACCCCGTTTACCTCCTGATAGGTCTCATGTCCCTTGCCTGCCAGGACGATCACGTCCCCCGGCCGCCCCTGGGCCAGGGCCCAGCGGATGGCCTGGGGCCGGTCGGGCTCGATGTGGATCTCGCCCCCCGGGCCGCCCATGCCGGCCAGGATGTCCTCCAGAATCGCCCAGGGGTCCTCGGTGCGGGGGTTGTCGGAGGTGACCACCGCCACGTCGGCCAGCTCCCGGACCACCGCCCCCATGAGGGGCCGCTTGGTCCGGTCCCGGTCGCCGCCGCAGCCGAACAGGCAGACCAGCCGCCCCGCCGTAAAGTCCCGGGCGGTGAGGAGCACATTCTCCAGGGCGTTGGGGCTGTGGGCGTAGTCGATGAGCACCGTGTAGGCAGTGGGGGTTGGGACCACCTCCACCCGCCCCTTCACCCCCCGGGCGCAGCGCAGGGCGGCGGCGATCTCCCCCAGCTCCAGCCCCAGGCACAGCCCGCAGGAGGCGGCGGCCAGGGCGTTGTAGATGGTGAAGCCCCCGGGGATGGGCAGGTGGATGCGCTGAATGTCCTGTCTGGATACCGCCTCGAACTCCACATGTCCCGGGAAAAGGCGGATGTTCTTGGCGGTCAGGTCGGCGGCGTCCTTGTTCTCCGAGTAGGTGAACACGGGGCAGGAGAGCCGCTCCCGGTACCAGCGGCCCGCCTCGTCGTCCAAATTGAGGACGGCGGTCTCACACTGCCGGAACAGCAGGCCCTTGGCGTCCCGGTACTCCTCCATGGTGTGGTGGTAGTCCAGGTGGTCCTGGGTGAGATTGGTGAACACCCCGGCGGCGAAGGTCAATCCCTCCACCCGGTGCTGGACCAGGGCGTGGGAGGACACCTCCATCACCACATGGGTGCACCCCGCGTCCGCCATCTGCCGCAGCAGCTGCTGAACCTCGTAGCTCTCCGGGGTGGTGCGGTGGGCGGGAAGGCGAAGGGAGCCGATCTGGTTCTCGATGGTGCCGATGAGGCCCGCCTTGGTCCCCAGCACCCGCTCCAGCAGGTCCTTGATGAGACAGGTGGTGGTGGTCTTGCCGTTGGTGCCGGTGACCCCCACCAGGGTGAGCTTCCGGGCCGGATGGCTGAACCAGTTGGCGGAGGCAAGGGCCAGGGCCCGCCGGACGTCGGGGGTCGCCAGCCAAGGGCCCTCCCCCTCCGGGGGCGTCTCACACAGGACGGCGGCCGCCCCCTTTTCCAGAGCCTCCCGGATAAACCGCGCCCCGTCGGTCCTGGCCCCGGGCAGGGCCACGAACAGGGCCCCGGGCTCCAGGGTCCGGGTGTCGTAGGATAAGGAAGAAATTTCCATATCCTCGGTAAAATGCTCCCCCGTGAGGGGGACGCCGTGCAGCAGATTCCACAGCTTCAAAGTTGTCACCCCTCACGGGTGCGGTTTCATTCTCTCTAAATTTTGCGCATTGGGCCTTCCGGCCCTCTTGGGAACACCGTCTAATCCAGTCCGGCGTAGCCGTCCTCCACCACGGTGGAGAACTGTACGTCGATCACCGTGCCAATGGCCGCGGTCTCCCCGCCGGCCACGCTCTGGCTCTGGGCCCGGGAGGAGTTGGTGTAGAAGGTGCTGGTACCGGTGGCCCGCATGAAGAAGCCGGCCGCCTCCAGGGCGTTCTTGGCCGCCTCATAGCTCTGTCCCACCACGTTGGGCACCGTCCCCGTCTCCTCGGGGGCGGCTCCGCCCAGGTAGAGGATCACGGTGGACCCGCCCGGTACGGCGGAGTTGGCGGCGGGCACCTGGCTGGTGACCACATCCCCCTCCCCGATGGTCCGGTAGCTCAGTCCCTTCTTGCTCAGCCTGGCCTCCGCGTCGGCCACGGTGTATCCGGTCACCTGGGGGGTGGTCACGTCCACGGCGGCGGACTCCTCCGCCGTGTACTGCTTCTCCACGTCCAGATAGTCCAGAATCTGGGCGATCACCTCGCCGGCCATGGGGGCGGCCATGTTGCCGCCGCTGATGTACACGCCGGTGGTGGACCAGTTGCTGCCCGGGGAGGCGGGCTGGGGCTTGTCGTAGGCCAGGAGCACGATGATCTCCGGGTCGTCCGCCGGGGCGAAGCCCATGAAGGAGACGATGGTCCGGTCGTCCTCTTTGGGAATGGTCTCGGAGGAGCCGGTCTTGCCGCCGATGCGGTAGCCCGCCTGATAGGCGTTTCCGCCGGTGCCCTCGGATACCACGGTCTCCAGGATGGCCCGGCAGCGCCGGCTGGTCTCCTCGCTCACCACCTGGCGGATCAGGGTGGGCTCGGTATTCTGAATCACCGCTCCGCTGGCGTCGGAGATGGACTGGACCACATAGGGCTGGTACAGATTACCTCCGTTGATGACAGCGGAGAAGGCGGTAATCATCTGAATGGGGGTGACGGTAAACCGCTGTCCAAAGGAGGCGGTGGCCAGGGACAGATAGCCCTCCAGGGATGTAATATAGTCCCGGTCCCACACCAGGCCGGTCAACTCCCCCGGCAGGTCGATGCCGGTTTTCTCCTTCATGCCGAAGGCCTCGAAGTAGTCGTAGAACTTCTCCGCCCCCAGCCGCTGGCCGATCATCATAAAGGCTGGGTTGCAGGAGTTCTGCACCGCCTCCGCCAGAGTCTGATTTCCATGCTTTCCGGTGCGCTCCGAACAGTAAATTCGGACCCCGTTGACCTCATAGTAGCCGGGACAGTAGAAGGTGTCGCTCTCGCTCACCACGCCCTCCTCCAGGGCGGCGGCCAGCACCAGGGCCTTGAAGGTGGAGCCCGGCTCGTAGGGCTCCCGCAGGCCCTTGTTCAGCCACTGGGTCTCCCGGACGGCGGCATTGGCCTGGGACTGGGCCTGCTGCTGGAGCTCTGCGTCGGTGAGCTGCTCCTCGGCGGGCTTCTGGGCGTTCTCCGCCTTGAGCTGCTCATAGATCCCCTGGACGTTGGACGAGGCCTCGCCCTGGAGGAGACTGTCCATGATCGCCGAGTAGTTGTTGGGGTCAAACTCCGGGGAGCTGGCCATGGCCAGGATCTCCATGGTCTTGGGATTGGCCACGATGCACACGCCGCCGTTGCGCACGTCGTAAGCGGCGATGCCCTTCTCCAGGATCTGCTCGGCATAGGACTGGATGGTGCTGTCAATGGTCAGGGTCAGGTTATAGCCGTTGACCGCGTCCACATAGTTGGAGTAGCTGTTGTACAGCTCGTCGTTCTGGGCGGTGCGGCCGGTGACCACCCGGCCGGGGACGCCCTTTAAAATGCTCTCATAGCCCGCCTCCAGGCCGTAAACGCCCCCCTCGCTGTTCACAAAGCCCAGCACCTGGGAGGCCAGCGCTCCGAAGGGGTAGTAGCGCTTGGTGCTGGGGGTGAGATAGAGGTAATAGCCCGTGTTGTTCTCCTCAATGAAGGTGCGGATGGCCTGGGCCTCTTCCTCCTCCAGCTCGGTGAGGAGCACCTCATACTGGGAGTTTTCCTTGGCCATTCGCCGCTCCAGATCGGCCCGGTCCAGGTCGGGGCGGATGGCCATCAGGCCGTCGATGATCTCGTCCCGCAGCTCCTGCACCGCCGCGCTCCAGGCCTCCCCGTCCTCATTGCCCTCCTCATCGGTATAGTCGCTCCGGTCCACGCTGTTCATCAGGTCCTTGGGGGCCAGAATCAGGTTGTATACGGTGGCCGACATGGCCAGCACATCGCCGTTGGCGTCCAGAATGTCCCCCCGGTGGGCGGACACCGACACGTCCATCAGCTGCTGATCTGTGGCCCGCTGCTGGTAAAAATCGTGGTCCCGGATGGAGATCGTCCACAGCTGGATCACCAGCGGAATGAACAGTCCCACCCCGCACACCAGCATCAAAAACAGGGAGCGCCGGAATACCAGGCGCTTGGACTGCCGGTTGCGGTCGATCCGGCTGTCCCGGTCCTCCCGCTCCCAGCGCGGTCGATTCTGCACGTTGGTCCCTCCTTGTATCTCTGCTCAAAGGCGTCATCAGCGCCAGAAGGGCGCAAGAAAGCCTCCCTTCCTGCGCCCTTATCTCTGTCCCGCCTGCGTTTTATGGTTCCAATTTATGGCTGTGTCACTGAAAATATGCGAACAGATCGCCAAACAGCTCCTTCAGGCCGTCCAGCAGCCCCTGGGGCCCCTGGCTGGTCTCCTCCTGTCCGTACAGCACCACGCTGTCCGGCTCAGACAGATCCAGATAGACGATCTGGTCGTTGGTGGGCCGGACCATGGTGTCCCCCACCGCCGCCTGGATGCGCTCCATGTCAAAGACCTTCTCATACTGGGCGGAGAGCCGCACGTTCTCCTCCTGCAGGTCGCTGAGCTCGCTGCGCATGGTCACCAGCTGGTCGCTGGTCACGATATACTGGGAGTAGCTCCACAGCACCAGGGCGGCAAAAATGCCCACCGCCAGAAAGCCGATCACCGCGAAGGGAGAGACCTCCCCCGCCTCCCGCACCTGGACCCGGGTCCGGGTGAGCGCCCGCTCCCGTTCCCGGGGCCGGACCTTGGGCTTGGGCCGGAGCGTATCCTCCCGCCCGGGGGCACGGACGGCGCTGCCGTCATAAGCGGGGGCATAGGCTACGCTTCCATAGGTGTCGTATGAGGGTCGGTTGCGGCGGCGGCTTGCCATTCCATTCACTCCGTTTCTCCTTGGTATCCCACAGTCTGCCCGCTCAGGCCCTCCCTGCCGGGGGCTTGAGCTTCTCCGCCGCCCGCAGCTTGGCGCTCCGGGCCCGGGGATTTTCCGCGATCTCCTCCGCCGTGGGCAGAATGGGCTTTCGGGAGATCAGTTTCACGTCCGGAGTCTTCCCGCACACACACACCGGGAAGTCGGGCGGACAGGTACAGCCTTTTGCAAAGGCGGCCAGGCCGGTTTTCACGATCCGGTCCTCCAGCGAGTGGAAGGTGATCACCGCCAGCCGTCCCCCCTGATTCAGCCGGGGCACGGCGGCCTGGATCATCCGGTCCACCGAGGAGAGCTCGTCGTTGACGGCGATGCGGATGGCCTGAAAGCTCCGCTTGGCCGGGTGCTGCTTCTCTTTCAGCGCTCTGGCGGGCATGCCGCTCTTGATCACGTCCACCAGTTCCAAAGTCGTCTCAATGGGGCGCTCCTGCCGGCGGCGGACAATGGCCGCGGCAATGGTCGGGGCGTACCGCTCCTCCCCGTACTGGGACAGGATGCGCCGCAGCTCCTCCTGGGGCCAGGTGTTCACCACCTGGGCGGCGGTGAGGCCCTCGGACCGGTCCATCCGCATGTCCAGAGGGGCGTCGGTGCGGTAGGAGAAGCCCCGCTCCCCGTCGTCCAGCTGGGGGGAGGACACCCCCAGGTCAAAGAGCATCCCGTCCACCCCGGCGAGATGGAGCCCGTCCAGGATGGCTTCCAGCTGGTCGAAGTTGCTGTGGACCAGGGTCACCTTGTCCATCCACTCCCCCAGCCGCTCCTGGGCCGCGTCCAGGGCCGCCTGGTCCCGGTCCACGCAGATGAGCCGTCCGGTGGTCAGCCGCCGGGCAATCTCCCGGCTGTGGCCCGCCCGGCCCAGCGTCCCGTCCAGATAGATCCCGTCAGGGCGGATGTTCAGGGCCTGGATACACTCCTCCAGGAGCACCGGCTTGTGGGTCAACACTTCTTCCATACGCTAGAACCCCAGCTCGCTCATACAGGCGGCCATCTTTTCAGGGGTCATCTCCTCCTCATCCTGATACCAGAGCTGGGCGCTCCAAATCTCCGCCCGGTCGTTGACCCCTAGAATCACCGCGTCCTTCTCCAGCTTGGCGTACTTGCGCAGCTTCTGGGGAATGACAATGCGCCCCTGGCTGTCCAGCTCGCACTTTACCGCGTTGGCAAACAGGGGGCGCATGACCTTGGACTGGGTCATGGGCAGAGAGGCAAATTTTTCGGTGAACTTGTCCCACGTGGACTGGGGATAGATGGCCAGGCAGGTGTCAATGCCCATGGCCAGATAAAAGGTGACGCCCAGCTCCTCCCGGAGCTTGGCGGGGATAAACAGACGGCCCTTGGCGTCGATGCTGTGCTCGTACGTGCCGGTCATCTGCGTCACCTCTCCCCCACTTCTCTATCTTTTTATGGGGTTTCAATCCACTTTCCCCCACCACGTGTTTTTAGTATAAAAGCTGTTGACATAAAATGCAACCCCTTTTTTGAATTTTTCCCAGAAAAAAACCGCAGGAATCCTGCGGTTTCGTCTCTTTTCACGACTAAAACATTCGTTCTATTCGGTTGACAGAACAACCTGTTTTTTCAATCTCTTCAGACAGAATTGTGCTAATTTTTCCTCCCCGCTACTATATGTTGTGTTTTGTGGTTTTTGACGCGCCGTTCTTTCTCCCCCCGCCCGATTGCACACTCCGCCCAGGTATGCTACACTAGCCTTATCTGATCTGTGAGAGGAGTCGCCGCCATGCTGGATTGGGAAGAATTGGAGAGACAGTGCCTGTCCTGTCAAAAGTGCGGACTGGCAGAGACACGCCATCATGTGGTATTCGGCACCGGCCCCCGGGACGCGGAGGTCATGTGCATCGGAGAGGGGCCGGGCGAGCACGAGGACCTGCAGGGGCTCCCCTTTGTGGGCCGGGGCGGCCAGCTGCTGGACGAGATGCTGGAGCTCATCGACCTGAGCCGGGACAAGAACGTGTACATCGCCAACATGGTCAAATGCCGTCCCCCCCACAACCGCGACCCGCTGAACACCGAGCAGGACGCCTGCATCGGCTACCTGCGCAACCAGGTGGCCCTGATCCGCCCCAAGGTCATCATCTGCCTGGGGCGCATCTCCGCCATCCGGCTCATCAAACCCGACTTCAAAATCACCAAGGAGCACGGCCAGTGGTTTGAGAAGTCCGGGGTCCACATGACCGCCCTGTTCCATCCGGCGGCCATCCTCCGGGACCCCTCCCGCCGTCCGGACACCTTTGTGGACCTGAAAGGCATCCAGGCCAAGATCCGGGAGGTATGCACCCACACCTACCGGTGAATTAAGAATGAAGAATTAAGAATGAAGAATTGTTATGGGCTTCCAAAGGACTGTACGGGGCATTTTATTGCGGAGCAGTTCAAAAAATCGGCGAAAAGAAAAAAGCTGCCGGCAACCGAAGGAAATTCGGTTGCCGGCGGCTTTTATGCAGAAATTATTGCTCGTTTTTAACATCAAAACTGCCCGTTCAAGGCAATTCTTAATTCTCCGAATTACATCATCTTCACGGTGTAATACACCAGCAGGGCAAACAGCCAGGCCACCATGGCGAACAGAAGATAGTAAGACACCGCGCCGCCCAGGGCGATGGCCGCCGCAATGGCCGCCAGACTTACCACGCAGCTGGCAAACATCAGTCCGTAGCCGGCGTCCGGGGGCAGCACCCGCTTGATCCCCTCTTTGACAATGAGGCGGCCCTGATGAGACTTCATCCAGAACATGGCGGCGGCCAGAATCACAATCACTCCGATGGCCAAAATTGTATAAAAACTTGCCGCTCCCGCGTGCCGCACAAACCACAGGCCCAGCACACCCGCGCCGCTCACCAGAGCGGCCAGGAAAAACTCCCGCTGATAGAGGTAGTACACCAGCGCCAAGGCCGCCCAGGCAGGCACCAGCCAGAACAGCATCCGCACCCCTGCGTCCTGGAAGTGTATGATAACATGGGAGCAGACCAGCAGCACCCCGGAGGCGGCTGTCAGCGTCAACGGAAGCCCCGCTTTCCGGCCCTTGCTCAGGCGCAGGGCCACCCATACCACGCAGGCGATCAAAGCCGCCAGGCTCGCCCATCTCAGAACCCTCAGACCGGCATTGAAGGCCAAAGCCAGATTGATGGATTCCGCAGTGGTCCGGTAGTTGATATAGTAGCGGTCCACAAGCACCAAAAAAAATTCCAGGACAATCGCCGCTCCAACCCAGATCAGAGCTCGATTCAGGTCCTGATCCTCCTGACGCCGGCGTGCCTCTTTCTCATTATAATTCATGTGCCTTGATTCTCCTCTTATTGTTCCGGGGCCCAAAGCCCCGCTTCTCATCTCGGTCAGGCAAACTGCACTTATCTACGATCCAGTCGGTTTATTATTGTACCAGAACTCAGAAATTTTTGCAACACAAAAAAAGGAAAAAGCAGGATGGCGGGAAAAGCCGGGAGAAATCTCCCGGCTTTTCCCCATTTTACACAAAAATCACTTCTCCGCTTCAGTTGTTCCCACCAAACTCAGAGAAGAATTTGTCATGGACCGCCTGGACCGCCCGGTCGGCGTCCCGCTCATCCACCAGGACGGACACCTTGATCTCGCTGGTGGAAATCATGTTGATATTGATGCCGGCGCTGGACAGGGCCTCAAACATGCGGCTGGCCACGCCGAAGTTGTTCACCATGCCGGCCCCCACGATGGATACCTTGGCCACCTGGGCGTTCATCTCAATGGCCTTGAAGCCGATGTACTCCTGGTTCTCCTCCAGGATCTTCTTGGCCTCCTCCGCGTCGCCGCGGGCCACGGTGAAGCTGATGTCCTTGGTCTCCTCGCGGCCGATGGACTGCAGGATGATGTCCACATTGATCTTCTTCTTGGCCAGCAGGGAGAAAATTTTAAAGGCGGTGCCGGGCTCGTCAGCCAGGCCGATGAGGGCCAGCCGGGCCACGTTCTTATCCTTCGCCACACCGCTTACATGGGTCTTTTCCATGGTCTTGACAACCTCCTTGACTTTTGTACCGGGATTTCCCGTGAAGCTGGAGAGGACCTCCAGATTGACATTGTAGCGCTTGGCCATCTCCACCGAGCGGTTGTGGAGCACCTGGGCGCCCAGGCTGGCCAGTTCCAGCATCTCGTCGAAGGTGATCTCCTCCAGCTTGCGGGCCCCCTTCACAGAGCGGGGGTCGGCGGTGTATACGCCGTCCACGTCGGTGTAGATCTGGCACAGATCGGCATGGAGGGCCGCCGCCAGGGCCACCGCCGAGGTGTCCGAGCCGCCCCGGCCCAGGGTGGTGATGTCGCCGTACTTGTTGATGCCCTGGAACCCGGCCACCAGCACGATCTTGTTCTTGTCCAGCTCGGTCTGGATGCGCTCGGTCTGGATGCGCTTGATGCGGGCGTTGCTGTAAGCGGAATCGGTGTTCATGCCCGCCTGCCAGCCGGTGAGGGAGACCACCTGATAGCCCATCCCCTCAATGGTCATGGCGCACAGGGCGATGGAGATCTGCTCGCCGGTGGACAGGAGCATATCCATCTCACGCTTGGAGGCGTTGGGATTGAGCTCCTGGGCCTTGGCGATCAGGTCGTCGGTGGTGTCCCCCTGGGCGGAGAGCACCACCACCACGCTGTTGCCCTTCTTATAGGTCTCGGTGATGATCCGGGCCACGTTGCGCACGCGGTCCGCGTTGGCGACAGAGCTGCCGCCGAATTTCTGTACAATCAATGCCATATATTGTTTCCCTCCAACGGTTTGTCAAAACGCAGGTCTGCTCTCTATCCTATGCAGACCAGGGCCCCCCGGGCAAATAGCCGCCCCGCGGCTTACAGCACGCGGAACCGGGAGCCCACCTCCATGCCCGCCAGGCGGTCCATCAGCTGGGGCTCCGTCATGGGGGCGGTGAGGAAGGCGGCCTCTCCGGCGGGAGCGCCGGCGCGGGCCAGGGGCTGAATCTCCCCGCAGGCCAGCCGGGCCTGATCCATGGTGGTCTGGGCCCGGACGTACCACCGGGAGGTGAGGCCGTCGGGGGACACCACCAGGTCGGGGGCGCCGGGGCCCCACTGGTTGTGGTGGTCCCGCTTGGTGTCCTTGGCGATGTCGATGACGTCGGCCACCACGGCGGAGGCGGTGGGCAGCTTGCCCGCGCCCCGGCCGTAGAACATCACGTCGCCCACCGCGTTGCCGGTGACGGCGATGGCGTTGAACACGTCCTCCACCCCGGCCAGGGGGTTCTCACAGGAGACCAGGTGGGGAGCCACAAAGGCGCACACCTTGCCCTCCGGCTCCCGGATGGCGCGGCCCAGCAGCTTGATCTTATAGCCGCAGGAGTCGGCGTAGGCCACGTCGGCCAGGGTCACCCCCCGGATGCCCTGGGTGGGCACCTGGTCGGGGTACACGTGCTGGCCGAAGGCCAGGGCGGCCAGAATGCAGATCTTCCGGCAGGCGTCGTGGCCGTCCACGTCGGCGGTGGGGTCCTGCTCGGCGTAGCCGTTGGCCTGGGCCTCCTTCAAAGCCTGGTCGAAGGACAGGCCCGCCTTGATCATCCGGGTGAGGATGTAGTTGGTGGTGCCGTTCAAAATGCCGGTGATCTGGTCCAGCTCGTTGGCGGCCAGACAGGCGGTGAGGGGGCGCAGGATGGGGATGCCCCCGCCCACGCTGGCCTCAAACAGATAGCTGACCCCGTGCTCCTTGGCCAGCTGGAGCAGGTCATAGCCGTGGGTGGCCACCAGCTCCTTGTTGGAGGACACCACGCTCTTGCCCGCCTTCAGGGCCCGCTGGGTGAAGTCCAGGGCCACCTTGGCCCCGCCGATGGTCTCCACCACCACGTCCACCTCGGGGTCGTTCTCAATGACGGAGAAGTCCTTCACAAACAGGTCCTTGTAGGGGCTGTCCGGGAAGTCCCGCACATCCAGAATATATTTCAGGCGGACCAGGCCGTCCACCCGCTGGTCAATGACCGCGCTGTTCCGGGTGAGCACGTCCGCCACGCCGGAGCCCACGGTGCCAAAGCCTAAAATCGCTACGTTTACCATTCCAAATCACCTCAATGTATCCGCTTTCCGTTATCCCGCCAAAATCTCGCACCGGAGCACGCCGGGGCTGGAGGCGGCCGCCTCCAGCATCTCCTCCAGGGTGCGGCGCAGGGCGGAGGTCTCCGCCGTAATGGTGACCACCGCGCAGCCGTTGGTGGGGATATTCTGGTTGATGGTCAGAATATTGACCCCGGTCCCGGCAAAGACGTTGAGCAGGCCGGAGAGAATCCCCGGCTCATCCCGCAGCATGGTCTGAAAGGTGACGATCCGCCCATGGAGCATGTCGTTGAAGGGGCGCACCGCATCCTTATATTTATAAAAGGCGCTGCGGCTGATCCCTACCGCCCGGGCCGCGCCGTTCACCGTGGTCTCCTCGCCGGTCTCCAGCAGACGCTTGGCTTCGGCCACCTTCCGGAAGATCTCCGGCATGGCGGATGCCTCCACAATGAAATATCCCGCCGACTGACTCATGGGTGTCCCTCCATCCTGTGCCGACCTCTGTCCGCGTATCGCGGGCATTTGTAGTTACACTGTGGTCTATTTTAGCACACCCCCCGGGGGGATGCAACGAAAAACCGCGAACGGACCGTAGATTTTCCGCAGCCACAGAGGGCGCATTTTGTCGTATTTGCCCAATTCTCCCAGAGAGAACAGCGGGCGGAGAGAACCCGAAGTTCTCTCCGCCCCTTTGATTCCATTTGCTCAATAGCCATAGGGCCGGCCGGTCTCCGGATTGATGGCCACGCCGCCCTCGCTGCCGTTCCCCATCGGGTCCGTGGTGCCGGAGGAGCTGGACCCGGGCGTCCCGGGATCGTCCGTGCCCGGCTGGCTGGAACTGCCGGAGGAATCTCCTCCGGGATCGCCGGTCCCCGGCTCATCCTCGGAACCGCCGGGGTCGGCGTTGGGGTCCTCCACCCCATTGGGGTCGTCGGGGTCGATGATCTGGCCGCCCTCGCCGTGGACGGTGCACTGCTCGGTGCCTGCCGCCGCCACATAGGCGGAGTAGAAATACTGGCTGTCCTCGGCCACCGCGCCGCCCACGCTCTCCCGTTCCAGGTTCAGATAGCTGTAAGTGCGGATGCTGACCTCGGGGCAGTTGGGGCCGGCCAGGTGATAGTAGCCGGTGAACTCCCCGTTGGCGTCCAGAACCGGGTCGTCCACGCACACCCGGACCATGGAGTTGGAGCCCTCCTCCAGGGAGTGGCAGGTACACACCGTGGAGGGCCGGTCCTCGGCAAACACATACGCGGTGGCCACCCGGCTGCCCCGGGGATCGCTCTGGCAGGCGGTGGTGGCCTCTCCGCCGCAGTCCAGGCAGTAGGACACCTGGGTCAGGCCGCTGGGCTGGGTAAACCCTGTGTTCTCCAGGCCGTCATGGATCGGGGCCATCACCTTCTGGAACATCTGGGCCGCCGGGTTGCCGGAGGCCTGGACACGGGCGGGCGTCTCATAGCCCACCCACACCGCGGCGGTGTAGTAGGGGGTGTAGCCCACAAACCAGCGGTTGTCCTTGGTGTCGGTGGTACCGGTCTTGCCGGCCACCGTCATGCCGCTGATCCGGGCCTCATAGCCGCCTCCGCTGCTGACCACGTTGGTGAGCATATAGTTCATATAGTAGGCGGTGGTGTTCTTGATGGCCTGCTCCTCCTCCCGGGTGTTGTCCAGAAGCACATTGCCGTTGGCGTCCTCCACCCGGGTGAAGGTGCGGGCCTCCCGGTACACGCCGTCGTTGGGGAAGGTGGCAAAGGCGGTGGCCATATCCCGGGTGCTGACGCCCAGGGACAGGCCGCCCAGGGACAGGGGGGCGATGGCGATGTCGCTGACCGTCTGGCCGCTGATGGTCTGCTCGCTGATCAGGGGCAGGTGGAACCGCTGGGTCCCGTATTCAAAGCCCTTGGCGGGGGTCACCAGATCGGCCAGCACCCGCACCGCCACGGTGTTGAAGGAGTCCTCCACCGCCGCGTTGACGGTGACCTGTCCCCGGTAGCGCCCATCCACGTTCACCGGCCAGGCGCTTCCGCCCAGCACCTGATAGGGGTAGTCCGGGATCACCGTGATGGGGCTGATCAGCCCCATATCCACGGCGGGGGCGTACACGGTCAGGGGCTTGATGGAGGAGCCGGGCTGGCGCTGGGCGTCGGTAGCCAGGTTGAAGCCCCGGTTGAGCTCCTTCTCCCCGATGCGGCCCACGATGGCGGCAACGTCTCCCGTCTCGTTGTCAATGATGGTGATGGCGGACTGGAGCCGCTGGCCGCTGGAGGAGTGGTAGTTCAGATTGGACTCGTCCTCGTAGATAGCCTCCGCCTGGGCCTGGACATCTGGGTCAATGCAGGTGTAGATCCGCAGGCCGCCCTTGGAGAGCATCAAGCTGACCACCTGGTCCGAGTAGTCATACTCCTCCTTCAGGGCCTCCCACACATCGGAAATCACCGCCTCCTCGTACCAGGAGTAGATCTCTCCGGTCTCCGTGGAATCATCTTCGGTCTCGCCGGCGTTGACCCCCACAAAGTGGAGCTCCTCGGCCACCGCCTGGTCATACTCCTCCTGGGAGATATAGCCCTGGTCCAGCATCTCATGGAGGATGACCTCCTGGCGGTACTTGTTCCACTGCACCGCCGTCCACATCTCCCCCTCGCTGTTGGCCACCTTGGCCAGGGAGTAGGGGCCGTACTGGGAGGGGTTGTTGGTGATGGCGATGATGCTGGCGCTCTCGGCCAGGGACAGCTCGGACACGGACTTTCCAAAATACTTCTCCGCCGCGGCGCCCACGCCCTCACAGCCGGCGCCCAGGGGGATGATGTTCAGGTAGTACAGCAGAACGGTGTCCTTGCCGTAGGTCTCGTCCACATACAGGGCGGTGAAGATCTCCTGGACCTTTCGGGTCACCGTCACCTCGTTCTTCTTGGTGAGGTTTTTGATGGTCTGCTGGGTGATGGTGGAGCCGCCCTGGATGTCGCCGCCGGTGAACATGCTCACCACCGCCTGGGCGGTGCGCCACCAGTCCACGCCGTGGTGGGTGTAGTACCGGCGGTCCTCAATGGCCACGGCGGCGTCTTTCAGGTACTGGGGGATCTCCTCATCGTTCACCCATTGGGAGCTGGTGTCGCTGAGGACCTGTCCCAGCACCTGGTACTGCCCGCTGTCATCCTGGTAGTACATGATGCTGTTCTCGTTGAGGGTGAAGTCGTTCATGTCCATCTGGGCCTGGGGCAGGATGTTGTTGCGGATGTAGACCGCCGCGAAGCAGCACATAATGGCCCCCGTGGTGACGGCCACCAGCAGAATGGTACCGATCACCCACAGAGCCGTGCGCCCCGGGCTCCGCTTCCCGCGCTTCTTGCTCCGGCGGGGCTCAGAGGAGCGGCGGCCGGAACTGCTGCGGCTGCGGGGCTGGGATTCGTCCTGGGACGAATAGGAAGAATAATTTCGTTCAGACACAGGATTTACCTCCGAACATAGGGAGCGCCGGAGGCCGGACGCTCCCAGGGTCATAGCGTTTTCGTTCGTCAAGGAATCTTGCCGCTGGATGGCTCCCGCGGCAAAAAATCTCCATATATTATACCATATTCTGCCCATTTGTCCATCCCGTGATTTTTCTCACTTTTTTCTCCCTTTTCCTGAAAATATGCCGAAATCCGTAAAAAAAGCGCGCCTCCCGCTCTAATTGTGCGGAAGGCGCGCTTTTTGTCTCTGTTACAGGAGGTCGGGGGTCTCCACCTCTTCGATGCCGTGCTTTTCGGCGTAGCCGGTGAGCATCAGGGTCAGCGCCCCGTCGCCGGTGATGTTGCAGGCGGTGCCGAAGCTGTCCTGAAGGGCGAAAATGGTCATCATCAGGCCGGTGCCCGTGTTGTCAAAGCCCAGCACGCTGGTGATGAGGCCCAGGGAAGCCATGACGGTGCCCCCCGGCACGCCGGGCGCGCCCACGGCGAACACCCCCAGCAGGAAGCAGAACAGCACCATCGTGCCCAGAGAGGGCAGCTCCCCATAGAGCACCTTGGACACGGTCATCACAAAGAACACCTCTGTGAGCACCGAGCCGCACAGGTGGATGTTGGCAAACAGGGGAATCCCGAAGTCCACCATGTCGTGGCGCAGCACCTTGGACTTGTGGGCGCACCGCAGGGCCACCGCCAGCGTGGCGGCGGAGGACATGGTGCCCACGGCGGTGATATAGGCGGGGCCGTAGTGCCGCACCACCTCCAGGGGATTGGAGCCGGAGTAGAGGCCGGCCGCCCCGTACAGCACCGCCATCCAGATATAGTGGCCCACCATCACAATGAGGATCACAATGAGGAAGACGGGCAGCTGTCTGGTGATGGAGCCCTCATAGGCCAGGCCGCAGAAGGTGCCGGCAATGAAGAAGGGAAGGATGGGGATGACCACCCGCACCACCATATCCAGCACTACCCTCTGGAACTCCTCCAGCACCTTGGTGATGACCTCCGCCTTGGCCCAGGTGGCCGCCAGGCCCACCAGCACCGAGAATACCAGGGCGGACATCACCGACATGATGGGGGCGATCTCCAGGTTGAAGAGCAGCTCGGGCAGCTCGTTGAGGCCCTCCGCCGCCGACTGGATGGACAGGGCGGGGATGATGGCAAAGCCCGCCGACATGGACAGCAGGGCGGCCAGCACCGACGAGCCGTAGGCCAGAATCAGGGCCAGCAGCAGCATCCGGGACGCGTTCTGCTTCAGCCGGGTGATGGACGGGGCGATAAAGCCAATGATGATCAGGGGCACGCAGAAGTTGATGATGGAGCCCAGCAGCTCCTTGATGGTCAGAACCACCTGCATGACTTGAGGCCCAAAGGAAACTCCTCCGGCCCACAGTCCCAGCGCGATGCCCACCACAACGCCCACCAGCAGACGGAAGGGCAGGCTTTTGACAATACTTTTCATATACACACTCCATTTCCCCAGGTTTCCGCCCAGCGGGCGGCACACACCGCTTCGGCCTCCCATTCTATGCCGAAACACAGGCTGATTGTACCATATTTCCCAGCTTGTCACAAGGCGAAACCCGTCTTTTTCCGAAAAAGGCGGCCCGCCGCCGGAACGCGGAGGGCCGCCAAACCGAACCTTTTCGATTACGCCAGCACGGCCTCCAGGGCCGCCCAGCCGTTTTTCTCCCGCTTTCTGGTCACCTTCAGACCGTTCCGGGCCAGGGCGTCGGCCACCTCCTGGGCCCTGGGCGCGATAATGCCGGAGCACAGGAACACCCCTTCCCGGGAGAGCACCTGGGGCACCCAGGCGGACAGGGGGATGATCACGTCGGCCACGATGTTGGCCAGCACCAGGGGGTACTTCTCCCCGCCCAGCTCCGCCTCCAGCTTCCGGTCGGTGAGGATGTCCCCCGCCCGGACGGCGTACCGGTCCTTTCCGATGCCGTTGAGGGCGGCGTTCTCATAGGCCACGTCCACCGCCTTGGGGTCGATGTCCACCGCGGCGGCGTATCCCGCCCCCAGGCACAGGGCGGCGATGGAGAGGATGCCGCTGCCGCAGCCCAGGTCCAGCACCCGGTCCCCGGGGCGGGTGTGCTCCTCCACCCCCTCCAGGCACAGCTGGGTAGAGGCGTGGGAGCCGGTCCCAAAGGTGAGGCCGGGGTTCAGATAGAGGGGCACCCGGCCCTCGGGCACCGGCTTGTCCTTCTCCCACTCCGGGACCACGTAGAGCCGCTCCCCGATGGTCAGCGGCTTATAGTACTTCTGCCAGCTGTATGCCCAGTCGTTCTCCGACAGGGGGGCGGTGGTGTACTCACAGTCCAGCCCCTGGGTGTACCGGGCCAGCTGCTCCCGTCCGTGGCCGTCGTCGGTGACATAGAATTTCACCCGGCAGACCCCGGCCATCCGGTCCAGCAGCTCCTGGTCCACATAGTCCCAGTACTGGCGGTTCTGCTCCAGAAACTGCTTGAAATCCCCCTCGTCCTCAATGACCACCGAGGCCATGCCCGCCGCGGTGAGCTTGGCGGTCACCTCGTCCAGCCGCTCCGGGGTGGTGTTCACCGCCACCTCCAGCCATTTTACGTCCTCCATGTTTCAAACCTCCAAACTAAATAAGAGGCCGGGGCAGTCCAAGACGCTCCGGCCTATATGATTTTTCCGCTTACCGCTCGGTCCCCAGGTAAAACAGGGCCAGGGTCCCCGGCCCCGAGTGGGCTCCGATCACCGGCCCCACATAGTTGATGCGGATATCCTGGGTCCCAAAGCGCTCCCGCACCATATCCGCCACCGCCACCGCGTCCTTGCGGCAGTCCCCGTGGCTGATAAAGACCGTCTTTTTTCCCTCTTCGGTCACGGTTTTCTCCATCTTGTCCACCAGGGCCTTCAGGGAGGCCTGACGGCCCCGGGCCTTGCCGATGTTAATGAGACGTCCCTCGTTGTCCACGTGGAGGACGGGCTTGATCTGGAGCATGGAGCCCACCACGGCGGTGGTGGCGGAGATCCGGCCGCCCCGCTTCAAAAAGTGCAGGTCGTCCACGGTGAACTGGTGGCACAGGTGCAGCTTGGTGCTCTCCGCCCAGTCCCGCACCTCCTCGATGCTCCTGCCCTTCCGCTGCTCCTGAACCGCCAGATAGACCAGCAGCCCCTGGCCCAGAGAGGCGCACAGGGTGTCCACCGTATAGATCTTCCGGTCGGGATATTTCTCCCGCAGCTCCTCCGCCGCCAGAACCGAGGCCTGATAGGTGCTGGACAGCCCGGAGGAGAAGGCCAGGATCAGAACGTCCTTTTTCTCCTGAAGGATCGGCTCTACCGCCTGGGTGTACTCGGCCACATTGACCGCGGAGGTGGTGGCCAGTTCCCCCGCCCGAAGCATGTCGTAGAACAGGGGCAGGTCCATCTCCCGGTTATCCGGATAATTTCGGTAGACTTTTCCCTGAATGGTAAAGCTCAGAGGCAGAACCGTCACGCCCAGTTCCTGAACCATCTCCTGGCTCAGGTCAGCGGAAGAATCTGTCATCAGCACAAACTCAGACATGGAAACAACCTCCTGTTGATCCGCGTTTATTTTTTGGCTTTCTTGGGGTGTTCCTCCCCCGAGGGCTGGAGAATGTCCAGAATGCGGGCGCAGGCCAGCTGGTCGGCGTAGCTGCGCAGAGCCAGGTCCAGGGCCATGCGGGCCAGATCCTCCCGGCCGGCGTCCGCGTCAATGGCGGCGGCGGTATCGCTGAGGGCCTGATCCAAAGCGCCGCAGAAATATTGATAGAGCTCCTCCGGCGTCTTGTTCCGCTCCTCCGCCGCCCGCAGCAGGATGCCGATGTCCCGCACGGAGAGCACCTTCTTCAGGGCGCACACCGCCGTGAGGTAGCCCAGGTGGATGGGCCCGTACCGCTTGCCCGCCGCCCGGGGCACCAGGCCGTCCTTGATGTAGTTGTTCACCATGGCGGAGGTGAGGGCCTCCCGGTCGTCAAAGCGGATCAGCTGCCGGGGCATATAGGCGATGATCTGATCCATATACAGGGCAATGTCGGGCAGCTCGTGCCACTGGGCGGGGCGCTCATGCTCCATGCGCTCCTTCAGGTCCATCAGTTCGTTCATCCGGGCGTTCTCCTCCCTCGTTTCTCATTAACTCTATGCTACCACGGGGTGATAGAAAATGCAAATGTGATTTTCAATACCACGCCCCAGCATGTTCACCGCTTCTCCAGCCAGCGGCGCAGACGCTCCAGCGTCCTTCGGTGGTCCAGGGACCGCATCCGGGGGAAGGCGGCCAGCAGGCGCTTCTGGCCGAAGATGTACCGGCCCCGGGCCTCCTCAAGCCGGCTGCGCAGCTCGTCCAGATCCCGCTCCCGCTCCTCCAGCCACTCCGCCTGGTCCATGCGCAGCTGGAACCGCCTCTGGGCCAGGGAGTCCTTTACCTCGTCCATCCCCTCCAGCAGCTCCCGGCGCCGGCGCTCCGCGGCCTCCCGCAGCTGGTCCAGGCCGTCCTCGAAGTCCTCCCGCAGGTCGTCCCCCGCCTCCGCCGCGTCGATCACCCGGACGGCCAGGTGCCCGCCCAGCTCGTTGGACACCTCCCGGAGCCGGCCGGCCAGCTCATCCAGCTGGCTCAGCTGCTTGTTCATCCGGGCGATGGTGCGCACCGTGGCGGCCAGGTCCACCGCCATCACGGCGGCAAACACCGCCAGCAGCCCCCATCCCGCCAGATGCGGCAGCGCCCGGATGCCCCACACAACGGCGGGGTGGAGGATTTTCACCACAAACAGGCAGGCCGCCCCCCACATCAGGGAGAAGCGCAGGCAGATATAGCCCCCGATATTCAAGGGCTCATCGGAGTAATCCCACCACCGCTGGTGGAACAGCTTCTCCAGCACCAGGCCGGTGACCCACTCCAGCGCGGAGGTGAGAACCACGGACCCCAAAAACAGCAGCAGGATATTTTCTGCCAGAGGCTCCAGCGCCCAGAGCACAATGATCACCCCGAAGCCGTAAATGGGACACACCGGGCCGTTGAGAAAGCCCCGGTTCACAAACCTGCCCGTACGCAGGGCGGCGTAGCCCACCTCCGTGCACCAGCCCAGGAAGGCATAGACAAAAAAGATCCAAAGGGTCAGATAGAGCATGAAAACCTCCGGGCCGTTACTGTTTCTCTATCTCATTGCTGCCTTCTTCCGCGTTTTTGTCCTGTTTCCTCCGCCCCCGGTCCAGGTCGGACAGCTTAGTGAGAATCAGAACACCGAAGATGGAGACCACCAGGAGCAGGTACAGCAGCAACGTAAAAATCACATTCTCTCCCACATTGGCCGCTGTAAAGGCCCCTAGAAAGGTAATTAGAATGCCCCATAAGACGGCGCGCAGCACTCGCTTTCCCATTTCGCTTTCCCTTCCTTTACAGCGCCTTCTCGTAGCAGTTCAGAATTTCATGAATAAACCCCTGGAAGAAAAACTCCGTGGCCCCCGCGAAGGTGTAGCCCAGGCGGGGGTACATGGTGTTGGCGGGGAGATTTCCCTCATAGGTATCCAGTCGGACCGCCTTTTTCCCCTGGCGGCGGAGCTCCTCCTCGCAGAAGGCCACAAACTCCCGGGCCTTTCCCCGCCCCGACCAGCTGGGCCGGATGACCAGAGTGTGGATCACCCCCACCTCCTCCCGCCGGGCGGGGATGGACCAGGGGATGGCGTCGTACTCGGGCAGCTGCTCCCCGTTCAGGTTGACGCAGCCGTATACCGCTCCGTCCTCCTCCCCCACCCACAGGGTGCCCGCCTCCAGGGCGGCCTCTGCCGTATCCCGGGTGGGGTACTTTCCCCGCTGCCAGTTGGTGTAGGACGCCGGGCGGGCGTCCTCAGCGGCCAGAATCTCCTCGTAGATCTCCGCAATGGTGTCCAAATCGGAGGGATTTGCAAGTCGGATCATAGACAGGCGCTCCTTTCCAGATTATGCTGCGCAGCGTCTTGCAGCGGTCTGCGGGCCGAAAGCTCAATATCTGGGCACCCAGCTGGTCAAAAACCACACCGGCGCCACCCAGAACAGCAGGAAAATCAACAGATTCAGGGGGGACAGGGAGCCGTAGGCGTCCACCGCCGTCAGGTAGTAGGCCAGCAGGAGTCCCAGGGCGGAACCCACGCAGGTGAGCACCGCCCCGAACCGGGCGCACCACCGCAGGCGCTTGGCCCCCACCACCGCGTCGGCATAGGGCAGCAGCCCCTCCCGGCACAGGACCGCGGTGATGGTCTCGCTGTGGGGCTGGTCCGGGTCGGACAGCTCCCGGCGGCGCTCCACCGGCGGAAAGTCCATCTTGTCCGCCGCCAGCTTGAAGCGCTGATGAAGCATGGAGGGGATGAGATTGAAGTCCCGGGTGGCCAGCACCGGCCCCACCTTCTCCCGCATGAGGGAGTCCAGGGCGGGGAACACCACGTCGGGCAGGGTGTAGTTCAGGGCAAAGATGCCCGCCAGCTCCCCGTCGATGGCGCAGAACACCGCGTTCTTTACATGGAGGCCCTGGGGGAGGCGCACCTCCATCAGGTTCATAAAGGCGGCGGAACCCACCAGCACCTGCTCTCCCCGGATATTGGCGGACAGACCTCCCCCCTCATAACAGCACAGGTCGTCCGCCCGGCGAAAAATGGCCCCCTGGGCCCGAAGCAGGTCGTGAAACAATTTGGTCAGGCCGCTGCCGGAGTCCCGGATCAGCGTGGCGGTACACCCCACCACCTTCTCAATGGACCAGTCTCCAAAGACCTTGATGCCGTTGAGCTCCACATAGCCGGGCGGGAACAGGTCCCCGTCGGTGATGAGCACCCGGTCCCCCTTCCGGGACTGGGCCATCCCCGGCCAGCCGGCCAGGGCCCCTCCGCTCTGGGCCAGGCGGCGGGCCACCTTGTGAAAGGGGCGGCCGTAGACCAGCGCCCCGCCGAAGGCGGCGGCGGCGGTGAAGGTGGCGGACAGGCACCAAAGCAGGTGCTGCGGCTTGCCCACCCCATAGGAGGCCAGCAGGGAGAGCAGCACGCAGGCGAGCAGAAGGACCGGGCATACCACCCGGTAGATCCGCTGGGCTCCGTCGTCCATCTGGATCTGGCTGCCGAAGCCGTTGGGGGTTCCGGTCCACTTGCAGTAAGTGTCCCGGCCGTTCCATTTCCCCTCATCCAAGGTGAGAATGTAGGGCTCGGACACCGAGGCCGCCGTGCGGCAGCTCAGGCGCAGGCCGCACTTTTTATGGTACGTCCCGTGGAGCAGGAAAAACAGCCCCGCCAAAACGGCGGCCGAGTAGGGCAGCTGTCCCTCCCGGTCCTGGGTGACGGCCAGAACCAGGGCGTCGGCCAGGGTAAAGATTCCGGACAGGGCGGCCAGGGTGTCCATCCCCACCCGTCCCCGGAACATCCGGGCAATCCCGGCAGCCAACACGTCCAGGGACAGCAGAATCCCCGCCCCCAGCAGTCCCGCGGCAATCCAAACCTGCACCTGGTAGCCGTCCAGAGGGGGCAGCCACACAAATCCGGCGGCGGGTACCGCCAGCTGAAACAGGGCGGCGGCGGCCAGCAGAAAGACCAGCACGACCCGCAGGCGCATGACCTTCAGCCCCTTGCCGTACTGTCGGGCCAGCTCCTGGGGCGCGGTATCCGGGGGGGGCGGCTCCGGCCTGCGGGGGCGGCGAAAGCGGCCGGGGAACTCCTCGGGCTCGTCCTCCTCCACATCGGTGCCGGGGATCAGCTTCTCCAGGCGGTGGATCTCCTCCTGATCCATCTCCTCCGACTCCTGGAACATGTGGTCCGCGTAGTGGTCCGCCTTTCGGGTGACGTCCTTTAAAAAGGCGGACAGGACGCTCTCCTCCTCCGGGAACTCCACCACCCGGTCGTTGGGCTCCTCGTCCTCCCCCTCCTGGTCCTCTGCGTCCTCTCCGGATTCCGGCTCTCTGTCCTCCTCCGGCTCCCGGGCGTTCTCTTTTTCCGCCGCCTGGGGCGGCTCCGGCACAGGAGCAGAGCGGGCGCCGGGAAACAACACCACGTTGTCTTTTTCCGTCCTCTGAGGCTGGCTTCGGCTTTCGATCCTCCGGGGAACCGCCTCAGGCTCCGGCTCCCGCTTCACTCCGTACTCCGCCAGAATGTCATCCAGTGTGAAGGGGCCCGGCTCCGCATCCCGGACCAGCTCCTTCACATCCACCAGATCGTCCTTCTTATTCAGTTGTTCCGGATCGCGGTCACGCATGGGGAACTCCTTAGGTGCTGTCAATTTTCCTGCGGAACCGGGGCGAACCGCTCCGCAGATATCTCCGCTCTGCAATATTGATTGAAAAAGCTACTATTTGTATCGTCTCTGTGGGGCTGAGACCCCATCAGCCGCCCATTCTCTGGCGCACCGCCTCATAGAGCAGAACGGCGGCGGCCGCCGAAGCGTTCAGGGAGTTGATCTTCCCGAACATGGGAATGGAGACGGTAAAGTCGCAGTTCTCCGCCACCAGCCGCCCCATGCCGGTCCCCTCGCTGCCGATGACGATGGCGGCAGGCCCCTTCAGATCGGCCTGATAGAGGGGGGTGGTGCCGTCGGCGGCGGTGCCGAACACCCAGACCCCCTCCTCCTTCAGCTCCTTGAGCAGGGCGGGCAGGTTGGGCACCCGGGCCACGGGCACGTGGGCCACCGCTCCGGCAGAGGTCTTGCCCACCACGGCGGTGAGGCCGGCGGAGCGGCGCTTAGGGATGATGACCCCGTGGGCCCCGGCGGCGTCGGCGGTGCGGATCACCGCCCCCAGGTTGTGGGGGTCGCTGAGCTCGTCACACACCACGATAAGGGGATTCTCCCCCTTCTCCCGGGCGGCGTTCAGAATATCGTCCACACTGGCGTACTCCCGCACGGCGGCCAGGGCGATGACTCCCTGGTGGGAGTGGGTGCGGCTCATACCGTCCAGCTTCCGCCGGTCGGCGTCCACCACCACGATCCCCTTCTCCCGGGCGGCGGAGGCGATATGGCCCAGGGCGGAGTCCGTCTCCCCCTTCATAATATAGATCTTATCAATGGCAGTGCCGGCCCGCAGCGCCTCGATCACTGCGTTGCGGCCCTCGATCACGCCGTCGTTCTCCGCCTCAACAGGGGCGGAACGGCGCAGAGGGGGGCGCTTATTCATAGGACATAACCTCCTGAATCCGTGTTGACGGAAAAAGATGCAATACGGAGTATACTATAACATACTTCCCTCTGAAATGGAAGGAGGAAATTCTATCAGACGATCTATCCAGGACTGCGGATTCAGGTGGATGTAATGGCGGTTCCCCGCCGCGGCGCCCCAGACCCGGAGTTGTGTCTGTACCAGTACGCCGCCATTGACGAGTTCACACATCTGAACTTTCTGGCCGTCTACCCGAAACAGTCCACCTATCCCTCTGCCGGCTTTCTTCGAATGAATTCGCTGCCCAATATGTTTGACAAACCCATACGGCGGCAAAACTCCCCTTTTGCGCCGGAACCTCTTGCAATCCGGTCCGTATCCGGGTATAATATTACGGATTATAAGAGGTATCCCCGCTCTGTGCGGAAAGAACGACCAGAAAGTGTGATGGATTTTGAAGTACGATTTTACCGCCATCGAACAGAAATGGCAGAACAAGTGGCGGGAGGAGAAGACCTTCGCCTGCCGCACCGGTGACACGGACAAGAAGAAATTCTACGCCCTGGTGGAGTTCCCCTACCCCTCCGGCCAGGGCCTCCATGTGGGACACGCCCGGCCCTACACCGCCATGGACGTGGTGGCCCGGAAGCGCCGCATGGACGGGTACAATGTGCTCTTCCCCATCGGCTTTGACGCCTTCGGCCTGCCCACCGAGAACTACGCCATCAAGAACCACATCCACCCCGCCAAGGTGACCCACGACAACATCGCCAACTTCACCAAGCAGCTGCACATGCTGGGCTACTCCTTCGACTGGGACCGGGTGGTGGACACCACCGACCCCAAGTACTACAAGTGGACCCAGTGGATCTTCCTGCAGCTGTACAAGCACGGCCTGGCCTATAAGACCACCATGCCTGTGAACTGGTGCACCTCCTGCAAGTGCGTGCTGGCCAACGAGGAGGTTGTGGAGGGCGTGTGCGAGCGCTGCGGCTCCCCCGTCATCCGCAAGGAGAAGTCCCAGTGGATGCTGAAGATCACCGAGTACGCCCAGCGCCTCATCGACGACCTGGACGGCCTGGACTTCATCGAGCGGGTAAAGATCCAGCAGAAGAACTGGATCGGCCGCTCCACCGGCGCCGAAGTCACCTTCAAAGCCACCACCGGCGACGACATCGTGGTGTACACCACCCGGCCGGACACCCTGTTCGGCGCCACCTATATGGTCCTCTCTCCCGAGCACGAGCTCATCAAGAAGTGGATGCCCCTGCTGAAAAACGCGGACGACGTCCAGGCCTATCAGAAAGAGGCCGCCTCCAAGTCCGACCTGGAGCGCACCGAGCTGAACAAGGAGAAGACCGGCGTGTGCCTGGACGGCGTGAAGGGCGTCAATCCGGTGAACGGCAAGGAGATCCCCATTTTCATCTCCGACTACGTGCTGGCCACCTACGGCACCGGCGCCATCATGGCCGTGCCTGCCCACGACGACCGCGACTGGGAGTTTGCCAAGAAGTTCGGCTGTGAGATCATCGAGGTGGTCTCCGGCGGCGAGGACGTACAGAAGGCCGCCTTCACCGCCAAGGACGAGACCGGCATCCTGGTCAACTCCGACTTCCTCAACGGCATGACCGTGAAGGAGGCCATCCCCGCCATCACCAAGTGGCTGGAGGAGAAGGGCATCGGCCACGCCAAGGTGAACTACAAGCTGCGTGACTGGGTCTTCTCCCGTCAGCGCTACTGGGGCGAGCCCATCCCCATGGTGTACTGTGAGAAGTGCGGCTGGCAGCCCCTGCCCGAGGACCAGCTGCCCCTGCTCCTGCCCGAGGTGGAGAGCTATGAGCCCACCGACGACGGCGAGTCTCCCCTGAGCAAGATGACCGACTGGGTGAACACCACCTGCCCCTGCTGCGGCGGGCCCGCCAAGCGGGAGACCGACACCATGCCCCAGTGGGCGGGCTCCAGCTGGTACTTCCTGCGCTATATGGACCCCCACAACGACAAGGCCCTGGCCAGCAAGGAGGCCCTGGAGTACTGGTCCCCGGTGGACTGGTATAACGGCGGCATGGAGCACACCACCCTCCATCTGCTGTACAGCCGGTTCTGGCACAAGTTCCTGTACGACATCGGCGTGGTGCCCACCAAGGAGCCCTATCAGAAGCGCACCAGCCACGGCATGATCCTGGGCGAGGGCGGCGAGAAGATGTCCAAGTCCCGGGGCAACGTGGTCAACCCCAACGACGTGATCGAGGCCTACGGCGCGGACACCATGCGCACCTATATCATGTTCATCGGCGACTTCGAGAAGGCCGCCGCCTGGTCGGACAACGCGGTGAAGGGCTGCAAGCGCTTCCTGGACCGGGTCTGGAACCTGGCCACCGAGCAGGAGCACACCGGGGACGAGTACTCTCAGGTGAACGAGGTGGCTGTCCACCGGGCCATCAAGAAGGTGTCCGAGGACATCGAGGCCATGAAGTTCAACACCGCCATCGCCACCCTGATGGCCCTGGTCAATGACTTCTACGCCAACGGCGCCAGCCGGGGCGACATGAAGGCCCTGCTGCTGATGCTCTCCCCCTTCGCCCCCCACATGTGTGAGGAGCTGTGGGAGATGGCGGGCTACGGCGGACAGGTGTCCCAGCAGTCCTGGCCCGTCTACGACGAGAGCAAGACCGTCACCGCCACCACCCAGATGGCCGTCCAGGTCAGCGGCAAGGTGAAGGCCAACATCGTGGTCCCCACCGACGCCTCCGATAAGGAGATCGTCAAGGCCGCCCTGGCCGAGCCCAAGATCGTCAAGCTGGCCGAGGACAAGGAGCTGGTGAAGTCCGTCGTCGTCAAGGGAAGACTGGTCAGCCTGATTTTCAAGCCCAAGGCCTGAGCGGGGCGTCTCGTTACAAAAAATTCAAATTTCCACCGGAAAGAAGAACTTGACATTTGACGGAAAGTCAAATATAATGGTTCTGTTAAAGCCATACACATGGCCCTTTCGCGGAAGGGGGATGTCCCGCCGCGCCGGAGGGAGGGAAATATATGTCGGAAGTCCGTGTAAGAGAGAACGAGTCTTTGGAGAGCGCTCTGAAGCGCTTTAAGCGCAGCTGCGCCAAGTCTGGTGTGCTGGCCGAGGTCCGTAAGCGTGAGCACTACGAGAGCCCCAGCGTCAAGCGCCGCAAGAAGTCCGAGGCTGCCCGCAAGAACCGTAAAAAGTACTATTGAGCGACGAAAACCGCTGCGGCATTGCGCCGCAGCGGTTTTTCCATGAGGGAGATGGAACGGTTAAAATAGTGCAGAAATTTTTTGAATTTTTGCTTGACAAAACAATGAGATTCTGGTAATATATTACCTGCGCTGGACAACAAAAGGTTGTGCGCAGACAATTCAGATGGGGGTATAGCTCAGCTGGGAGAGCGCTTGAATGGCATTCAAGAGGTCAGCGGTTCGATCCCGCTTATCTCCACCAAAACAAACAGGACATCCTTTTGGATGTCCTGTTTGTTTTCGCGTTCAGCGAAAAGGTTCCGTAGTCCTGTGGAGCGACTGGACGGCGTCTTTACGATGATATTATGTATGAGCTTGATATGTTGCTTTACGAGGGGTATAATCAGTTACAATAAATGATTTGAACCGGTGATACTCATATGATCCAAAAAAATGACTGGAGATTGAGAGATCAAGGATGTTATTTGAAAGGAAAAACTCTATTTCATCGAAACTGGAGGACACGATCCCTGAAATGGGATCATGATCACTGTGAATTTTGCTGGGGAAAATTTTCAGATGCAGATGGAGACCGGCATGAGGGATATACAACAGAGGACAACTACCATTGGATTTGCCATGCGTGTTTTAGAGATTTTGAGGCAATGTTTGATTGGGATGTAATTGAGGACATGGAATCATAATTTGGAGATATTTGTGGAATTTTGGTGTGTTGCGTATTGAAGCGCATCTCAAAGGCCCGGTTACGGGGAGGTGTAACCGATGGGGTTGGGAGCTCGGAGGAACAGCGAGCTGGAGTATAATCAGTGGAGAGATACTGCTGAGAGACAGACCTCAACGCACAAGGCGGGAACATCTATAACGGTGCTCCCGCCTTGCTATTTATACATTCGATCACTCCACCCGCTTGGATCATGCACTCAGGCTATTGCTGTTTAGAAGGGACGGTAGACGGTAAAAAACCTATATTTTGAAACGCGAGTCATAAAATGGACATACAGAGACAAAACCACCTTACCGGTCCGCAGGGCGGTCGACATTTGGGATGCTGAAAGCAAAAACAAAAGGCAACTGCTTTCGCAGTTGCCTTTTGTCTTGGTCCGAGTGCTGAGATTCGAACTCAGGGCCTCTTGAACCCCATTCAAGCGCGATACCAAACTTCGCCACACCCGGATTTTCTCGCCGCAGGCGTCTCACCCGAACGGCTTATATAGATTACCATAGTTTGCTCCAAAAAGCAAGTCTTTTTTTAAGTTTTTTTGATGGGCTTTTGCGACAAAAAAGTCTAAAAAAATCACTCTTTCTTATGCGAATTTTACGATACGGGAGAGAGGACGTGTTCAGCGCACATCCGGCACAGAGCAGATTCTTTGCCTGCCCGTGATGTGGACCTTGACCGTTCCATGGATGGTGATGGTATAATGTAGCTGACATCATTCGGAACCGATAGGCGGCTGTGCACGGCCCCCTGTCAAGCTGTTCCACCAAAAGGGAGGAGAGCGCTGTGCGATACAGAGAACTGGGAAAGACAGGGCTGAAGGTCAGTGAAATCGGCCTTGGAGCGGAGTGGCTGGAGCGCCATAATGCGGAGGAGGTTAGAGCGGTCATTGACTGCTGTGAGGCTCAGGGAATCAATATTCTGGACTGCTGGATGGCGGAGCCCAATGTGCGGTCAAATATCGGCGCTGCCATCGCCGGGAAGCGGGAGCGGTGGATCATCCAGGGGCACTTCGGCTCCACCTGGCAGGACGGGCAGTACGTCCGCACACGGGACATGGAGAAGGTCAAGCCGGCCTTTGAGGATCTGCTGTCTCGCCTGGGGACAGATTACCTCGACCTGGGCATGATCCACTTTGTGGATGAGGAGGCGGAATTTCACCGGATTATGGACGGAGCGTTTTTCGCCTATGTGAAGGAGCAGAAGGCCAGGGGCGTGATCCGCCATATCGGTCTGAGCACGCACAATCCCAAGGTTGGAGTTCTGGCGGCCCAAAGCGGAGAGATCGAGATGCTCCTGTTCAGCATCAATCCGGCGTTTGATCTGCTCCCGGCCAGCGAGGACATCAATACCTATTTTGCGCCCGACTATGAGGAGCACCTGGGAGGAATCCACCCGGACCGGGCGCGGCTCTATCAGGTATGTGAGCAGCAGGGAATTGGAATCACGGTGATGAAGGGGTATGCGGGCGGCCGCCTGTTCTCCGCCGAGACCTCGCCGTTCGGAGTTGCGTTGACCCCTGTGCAGTGCATTCACTATGCCCTGACCCGGCCCGCCGTGGCCAGCGTGCTGGCCGGGTATGATACGCCTGAGCATGTACTGGCGGCGGTCGCCTATGAAGACGCCTCCGAGGAGGAAAAAGACTATGCCAGCACGCTGGCGGGCGCCCCCCGCCACGCTTACTCCGGCCAGTGCACCTACTGCGGCCATTGCGCGCCCTGCCCCAAGGGTATTGATATCGCCATGGTGAACAAGCTGTATGATCTTGCGGCCATGCAGGACCGGACTCCGGAATCCATCCGGGCACATTACCAGGCGCTCCCGGCAAAGGCGGAGGACTGTATTGCCTGCGGGAGCTGTGAAAAGAGATGTCCCTTTGGCGTTCCGGTTATCCAGCGGATGGAGCAGATCAAACAGCTCCATTTGATTTGATCCGCCGCGCTCATTGAACCGGCGGCTCCTCAGGCTGTCAAAAAAGTCCAAGGACTTTTCCGACAGCCTGCAAAAATGCCGTTACTTTTCCGCCGCGCAGCGGCGGAAAAGTTCTCGCTGCGCTCGCCGAACGCCTTGCCGTGCAAGGCATTCGGGGCATTCGATCCCACTCGAGGCGGGCTGCCGCCCCCTCGAGCTCCCCCGCCAAAACTGACGCGAGTTCTACTCAACAGCGGTTTTTTGACAAGCTGAGGAGCCGCCGGCCTACATGCCGACGGCTCCTGTACGAACAGGCCATAATTCCCCTCAGTATGTATAGTCGGGGGCCAGCAGCTCCATCAGCACCCAGTCGTGGTGGTGCACCAAGTCCGGCTCAGTATCCAGGATCATCATGGTGCCTCCCTCGCGGGTGTAGGGTTCCCACTCCGACAAACCATCTGCACTGGGGACGCCATTCCGTGCGAAATTGATCCATAGCGTCATAAAAAGTGTAAGAATCTGTTGAGGGGAGAACATAGAGGCACCTTCTTTCATGACCCCATTGTAGCCTTGGTGCGCTGTTTACAGAAGTTCCGATCCGTTAGCCAGCATAAACAAAAAGGTAAATACAAAATTTGGGCGGCGCTACCACCGCAGAGCCGCCCATCCAAAAGAGATGGCTATTTTGATGATGATCTGGTTTTAAAAAGGACCTGTTGCAAAATAGAATTTTGAAAAATCAGGTCAAAGAAAAAGTTAGCGGGAACCGTCGGGCTGGCGGTTGTCGCTAACTTTTTTAAAACAAAAATTTTCTTTCCGGGTCTGAAAACTGCATTTTGCAACAGACCCTTTGGGAAAAGGACGGTTAAAATCGATATTTTCTGCATAAGCCCTTGTTCACCTAACGGCCCTTCTGGGCCGCGCCGCTTTTGCGGCGTACAAGTGTTTTCGCCAGAGGCGAAGACCTTGGAGCAGTGGTGGCTCTGCCGCCCCGAGCATTGAAATACCGAAGGGTGGAGGCGTCCTTCGGCCGCCGAAACCCAAAAAGAAAGGCACGCTAAAAGCGTGTCTTTCTTTTTGGAGCTGGAAACGTGACTTGAACACGCGACCTGCTGATTACGAATCAGCTGCTCTACCGACTGAGCTATTCCAGCATATTGACTTTTGGGCGGGTTGGGATTGCTGACCTTACGGACAACCGACGGTCTTCCTACCACGCGTGAGACGCGCTGCCATTGAGTCACAGCAGTATAGGAAACAAGTCTGATGTGAACCGGGCATAAATAGACGGCTGTATTATTTTACCGGACTTTTTTGCAGAAGTCAAGCACTTTCCGGAATTTCCAGCGTGCAGGTGTAGGACTACAATAGATATTAGACAGGGGAAGAAAAAGGATGAAGGATCGGGCCTCATCGGTCAAAGTTGAGTTGCGACCAACAGCTGGACGCAAGGTTTCCATGTCCTCCCTCTTTTTATAGAACCGTCCAATGTGTATTGCACCCCTACATTCCGGCTCAAAGTGGAGTTTTATTATACGTTTCAGACACAAAAACAGAGGGCCCGCCCCTTGACCCGGCAGGCCCCCTCCGTCCGAACATAAATTTTCAAAACAGCGTCAGCCACCGGATCTCCTCCGGCGGCTCCTCCCAGGCGCACACCGCCCCCCGCCAGCCCCGGCCGGCGTAGACCCGGAGCCGCCGCCCCTCCAGCAGATACGCCTCCCCCGGGCGGAGCGGTCCCCCGTCTCCGGGCAGCGGGACCGACAGCCGGGAGGGGGGATGGGGGATGCCATAACCGCTCTCCTTCCCCACGCTCTCCTTGCAGGCCCACAGGGCGGCGAAGTCCTCCGGCCGGTCCCCCAGCGCCGCCAGCCAGGACCGCTCCTCCGGCGTGCAGCTGCGGTCTACCAGCTTGGGGGACCAGGCGGGGCGGACCACCTGGATGTCCACCCCCACCGGGCGGTCCGACAGGGCGCACAGGGCAAAGGGCCCACTGTGGGAGAGATTGAAGTGGTACTGAGGCGCTCCGGGAAAGTAAGGCTTTCCCCGCTCCTCCCTGGCCATCTCCGGCAGCCGGTCCCAGCCCCAGTGGAGGCGGGCCGCCCGCTCCAGCAGGTCATAGGCCTGCGCGCGCTCCGTCAGATGCTCCGCCCCATACAGTACCATGGCTGCTCCTCCCTCCCGCTGTCACCCGTTAGTATAGTCAGTATACCAGAGCCGCGGGGGAAAGAAAAGAGGTCAGCAGGGCAGCTGGCTCCAGGTGTCCGCCCCGGACAGGTCCACAAACAGCAGGAGGTCCGGGGGCGACAGGGTAAACAGGACCATCAGCAGCAGGAGGACCACCACCCCCGCCAGGGGCAGCTTCCATCTCACCCCCTCGAAGGGGCCGGAGAACCGCCGTGGAAACCAGAAGCCGAACAGCAGAAGGAGCAGATACAGCACCAGGTCCGGCCAGAAGGACTCGCCCCCCAGAACGATATGGTACAGGTACCCCGCCCCCAGCATCCCGGCGCACATGAGCAGCAGGCTGAGCAGCCAGGGCCGAATTCCTGTGGGGCGGTTCCAGGTGAGGACCAGAGCGGCGGCCAGATAGGGCCAGGCCAAAATTTTCAAGTGCTCCCAGAGGCTCTCCCAGATGGGAGACGCCAGAGCTGTAAATGCGTTGGGCCAGAGGGCATACAGTCCGTGGAGCAGGCACCCGGCCAGGGCGGTGAGCAAAAAGGCGAGTCCGATTTGTTTTTTCCCGTATACCATTCCCATACCACCTCTTTCTGGTGTCACTGTATGCGGAAAAGGGCCGGTCCATACCTCCCGGCGCATAGTTTTCTGCCCGCCGGGCAGGCTAACATGCACCCGGACCTTCCGAAGTCCGTACTTTCATATAGAAGGGATGTCTCACAATGGAGATCAGCAATCAGGAGTACAGCCGTCTGGTCCAGGCCCGCGTAAAGCCCTCCCCCCTGTGGCGGGATGTGGCCTGGGCCTTCGGGGTGGGCGGGGCCATCTGCGCACTGGGGCAGGCTCTGCTGAATTGGTACCAGAACCTGGGCCTAGACCAGGAACAGGCTGGGACCGCCGTGTCGGTGACCTTGGTCTTTGCGGCGGCGGTGCTCACCGGCCTGGGGTGGTTTGACAAGCTGGCCAAGCGGGCAGGGGCGGGCACCCTGGTGCCCATCACCGGCTTTGCCAACGCCATGGTGTCCCCCGCCCTGGAGTTCAAAAGCGAGGGGTTCATCACCGGCACGGCGGCCAAGCTCTTTGTGGTGGCCGGGCCGGTGCTGGTGTACGGCATCAGCGCCAGCATCCTCTATGGTCTCCTGCTGTATTTCCTAGGCGGGTAAGGGGAAATTTGTCGTTCCTGTCTGAATTGTCCCTCCTAAAAAGACAGTTGTTCTCCAAAATGCAGGGTAGGCGGCCCGGGCCAAATCGTGGTATACTAAAGTTCCCACTCGAAAAAGGGAAGGAATGGATGGAAAGCCATGAAAAATCTGTTAAAAAAGTGGAATGAGAGCAGTCTGGTGCTCCGAATCCTGGGCGGTCTGATCATTGGCGTCGTGCTGGGGCTGGCGGTTCCACAGGCCGCTCCCATCGGACTGCTGGGCGATTTGTTTGTGGGCGCCTTGAAGGCGGTGGCCCCGCTGCTGGTGCTGTTTTTGGTAATGACCGCCCTCTCCCGCCACCAGGAGGGGCAGAAGACCAACATGTCCCGGGTCATTCTCCTCTATCTGCTGGGGACCTTTATCGACGGCTGCGTGGCGGTAATCACCAGCTTTCTGTTCCCGGTCACTCTGAAGCTCACGGAGGCGCAGAGCCAGACCGCCTCCCCCGGCGGCATCGGCGAGGTGCTGAACACCCTGCTGATGAACCTGGTGTCCAATCCGGTGGACGCCCTGGTAAACGCCAATTACATCGGGATTCTGGCCTGGGCGGTTCTGCTGGGCATCGCCCTGCGGAAGGCCGGAGACGGCACCAAGCGGGCCCTGGGGGAGCTGGCGGACGCAGTCTCTCAGGTGGTTCGCTGGATCATCGGCTGCGCCCCCTTCGGCGTTCTCGGCCTGGTGTTCAACTCCATCTCCCAGCTGGGAATCGACTCTCTGGCCAGCTATGGCCGGCTTCTCCTGCTGCTGGTTGGGACTATGGTGTTTGTGGCCCTGGTGGTCAATCCGCTCATCGCCTTCATCTTCCTGCACCGCAACCCCTATCCGCTGGTGCTCAAATGCCTGTGGCGCAGCGGCCTGACCGCCTTTTTCACCCGCAGCTCCGCCGCAAATATTCCTGTTAACCTGAAGCTGTGCGAGGAGCTGGGCCTGAACGAGGACACCTACGCCGTGTCCATCCCTCTGGGCTCCACCATCAATATGGGCGGCGCCTCCATTACTATCTCCATTTTGTCACTCGCCGCGGCCCACACCCTCGGCATCCCGGTGGACTTCCCCACCGCGGTGGTGCTGTGCGTGCTGTCCGCCATCAGCGCCTGCGGCGCCTCCGGCGTGGCCGGCGGCTCCCTGCTGCTGGTCCCCCTGGCCTGCAGCCTGTTCGGCATCTCCAACGACGTGGCCATGCAGGTGGTGGGCGTGGGCTTCATCGTGGGCGTCATTCAGGACTCCTGCGAGACCGCCATCAACTCCTCCACCGACGTGCTCTACACCGCTGTGGCGGAGCTGTCTCAGCGCCCCCGGGCACAGCGGAAGGTTTGACCCCGCCTCCGCTCCGAAATTTAAAAAAGCTCCCGCTTCGGACGGCTCCGAAGCGGGAGTTTTCTCTGTTTTTCAGTTCTCAGGCGACTCGGGGAGCGGCTTCCCGGAGGCCGGGGCCGGCTCATGGGTGTAGAGCAGCACCGCCAGCAGGACGGTCACCGGAACCGCCAGCACAATGCCGAAGCTGCCGGACAGCCCCTGCATGATGGCGATGCCGATATTGTTGGAGTTGATGATCTGCTGATAGGGCAGGTCATAGGCGTAGTCCAGCACCAGCATGCTCACGCTGCCGCCGGCAAAGGCCAGAATCAGGGTGTTGCTGTCGGTGCCCATCATATCCCGGCCCACATGCATCCCCGCCTTAAACAGCTCCTTTCGGGAGATCGTGGGGTTCTGGGCGTGGATCTCTCCAATCGAGCTGCCGATGGACATGGCCACGTCCATCACAGCACCCAGGCTGGAGATGAGCAGGCCGGAGAACAGCAGTCCGCCCACCTGAATCCCGCTCACATTCCAGAGGGTGAGCAGGCTCTCAATATCCGACACATTCCATCCGGAAATCCCGGAGGCGATGCTGAAGATTGTGGCGGAAAACCCGGCGATCACCACTCCGGCAACGGTGCCCCCCGTGGCCACCACCGTCTTTTTGGTGGGACCGCCGATGAGGTACATGGTGACCAGCGTGGTGATGATGCACACAAATACCGCCACCCAGAAGGGGGAGTATCCCCGGTACACCAGCGGCAGATATACAAACAGGATGCACAAAAAGGTAAACACCAGTCCCAGGGCCCCCTTCAGCCCCTGCTTTCCGCCCACAAGGCAGAGCACCACCAGATAGAGGGCGGCAAAGATATAAATGGTCATCTCTCTGTCCTGGGTGTAAACGGTGTTGATCACTGTATCCCCGGCAATGCTCTGCATCACTACCACGTGCATGCCCACGGTGCATCCGGCGCCGAACAGATACCCGGAGCTGCTGGTGGTCTCCAGCTCCTCCCCCTCCTTGGGGCCGGTGAGCATGCGGACCATGATCCGCTGCTCTCCCACCCGGCTTCCGTCCGGCATGAGGTTGTCCTGGATAATTTCGGTGACTACCGCCTTTTCAAAGGTCTGCCCCTCCCGGGATACCAGCGGTGTCTTGTCCACCTGATTGATCCAGATGACAAAGGCCAAAAAAAACAACAGCAACAGAATGGGGGGCCCCCACCGCTTCAGCAAATACTTGGGGTCCAGGTTGAGATTGCGCATCCGTATTTCCTCATTTCCTCACAGTCTGAAAGCGGGCACGCCCCGGCGTCAGCCGGGGTGTGCCCGTAAGTAACATCAGGGGGCTTCAGCGCCCT
>ERZ1643247.342-NODE-342-length-57682-cov-108.606087_pt1 | contig 57682 bp, 42 predicted proteins | sample MGYA00579264_ERZ1643247 | MGnify/ENA primary metagenome ERZ1643247 (study PRJEB29033, sample SAMEA4952262) | chicken gut metagenome | biome: Broiler Chicken; feature: Gastrointestinal Tract; material: Caecum | place: Ireland | collected 2018 | study: Broiler... | reverse complement strand
CTGTTTTACTGGTCTCCAGCTTTTCCGGCTCCTTCTTGCTGGTCTCTATTTTATGTGGCTCCTTTTTACTGGTCTCCAGCTTTTCTGGTTCCTTTTTGGCAGTCTCCAGTTTTTTCTGAGATTCTTTCGGAAGAACGATCTCCTGCGCCTTCTCTGCTTTGACTCTTTCTTCCTCGATCTTCTGCTCCAGCTCTTTCCGAACTTTTGATACCGGTGTCTGGGCCTCTTTGCCACTCTTCTTAGCTGTTTTTTCCGTCTCGTTCTTTGTATAAGAGAAAATCTGTACTGCCAGAGGCGCAACATTGATCACAATGGAATTTTTCCTTTCATCCCATTCTTCCTTCTTGGAAGCCTTTACTCTTGGGTTTCCTACGCCGGTTCCGCCGTAGATCTTAGCGTCGCTGTTGAAGATTTCTTTGTACTTTCCGGGATATGGAACGCCCATCTGATATTTTTCATAAGGAAGCGCTGAGAAATTACATACAACTACCAGTGTGCTGTCTTTTTTCTTTCCTCTGCGGATAAAGGTAAGCATGTTTTTCTCTGTCTCCATCACATTGATCCATTCAAATCCATCAGGGTCATAATCCTCTTCAAAAAGAGCCGGCTGTTCTTTATACAGCTTCAGCAGGGCTTTCATATAATCCTGCATTTCCTTGTGGTCTTTCTCGTCCAGAAGATCCCAGTCTAATTCTCTTTGTTCTGACCATTCTCTTTCCTGGGCAAATTCCTGTCCCATAAACAGCAGTTTCTTTCCCGGATGGACCATCATATAACCAAGAGCTGCCCGCAGGTTCGCCATCTTCTTTTCCTTATCTCCCGGCATCTTGTTCAGAAGAGAGCCTTTTCCATGGACTACCTCATCATGAGACAGGCTCAGAAGGAATTTCTCACTGTAGGCATAGATCATACTGAAAGTCAGTTCATCATGGGCTCCGCTTCTGTAGATAGGATCCTTCTTCATGTAATCGATGAAGTCGTTCATCCATCCCATGTTCCACTTATAGTCAAAGCCCAGACCGTCATCTTCTACTTTTCCGGTGATCTTGGGCCAGGCGGTGGATTCTTCTGCGATAAGCAGGGCATCCGGATGTTTTTTCTTGAAGATCGAATTCAGATGTTTCAGGAACTCGATAGCTTCCAGGTTTTCATTTCCGCCGTAGATATTGGCTACCCATTCGCCGTCATTTTTCCCATAATCCAGGTAAAGCATGGAGGCCACGGCGTCCATACGGATCCCATCGGCATGATACTTCTCTGCCCAGAACAGCGCGTTGGCGATCAGGAAATTCTTCACCTGAGGACGTCCATAATTGTAGATCAGAGTTCCCCAGTGAGGGTGCATCCCCTGTCTGGGATCCAGATGCTCATACAGACATGTGCCGTCAAAATTAGAAAGGCCGAAGGTATCTTTGGGGAAGTGGGCCGGTACCCAGTCCAGGATCACGCCGATCCCCTGCTGATGCATATAATCCATAAAATACATAAAGTCCTCACAGCTTCCGTAGCGGCTGGTGGGGGCATAATAACCTGTTACCTGATAGCCCCAGGATTCGTCCAGAGGATGTTCCATAACCGGCATCAGTTCCACATGGGTATATCCCATTTCTTTTACATAATCCGCCAAAAGGGGAGCGATCTCTCTGTAATTATAAAAAAGCCTGCCCTCCTCTTCGGGTTTTCGCCAGGATCCCAGGTGCATCTCATATACCGCCAATGGCTTCTTCTCATCATGGAGCTGTTTTCTGGACTTCATCCATTCTCCGTCATTCCACTGATACTTTCTCAGATCCGCAACAATAGAAGCCGTCTTAGGACGCAGTTCCGATTCATTCCCGTAAGGGTCTGACTTCAGATAGACCAGAGACCCCTTTGCCTTGATTTCATATTTATATAAAGCTCCTGCCTTCACGCCGGGAATAAACAGTTCAAAAATACCGGAAACACTGAGGCGGTTCATCTGGTGACGTCTTCCGTCCCAATGATTAAAATCACCTACTACGCTGACACGCATGGCGTTAGGCGCCCACACAGCGAAATAAACGCCGGATACTCCATGGAGCGTCATTGGATGAGCACCTAATTTTTCATAAATATTATAGCAGATCCCGGCGCAGAACTGCTGCTCTTCTTCTACAGAGATCTGTTTTTCAAAAGCGTAGGGATCATAGAATTTCTCTGTAACGCCTTCATCATAAACGGCTTCGTACTTATACTTCGGGATCTTGTCCCCGGGAATCAGCACAGCGAAATATCCCGCTTCGTCCTGCTGTTCCATCTCATATTCTTCTTTTCCTCTTGTAAGGACTACTTTCACCTGCCGGGCGTCAGGCAGAAAGCACTGGATCAAAATACCCTCGGAGGTCACTCTGGGGCCCAGAAGTTTTTTCGGTTCACTTTCTTCAGAATATACAACAGCCTCTATTTCAGGCCAGTCCATCATCTCATATAATTTTTCAGACATAATGCTCCTCCTTTGCTCCATTTTATCATCAAATCCAGGGGTTGTAAAGTTTCAAACTGACGCAGTAAAGAGCAGTTCTGTAAAATGTACAAAATATTTTTTTTGCGAATAAAAATATTGTACATTTTTTATACATAAAGTATAATTACTATAACTTCGCTTATGAAAAATATCTTAACAGCGATTTTACAATCACGAATAAGGAGGTACCAATGCATGCTTGACCAAAGCTACTACGAAAAAGCTGCTGAGATCATTGACCACTATGGACGGAAAGCAAGCTCTTTAATCCCCATTATGCAGGAAATACAGGAAGAATACCGTTACCTGCCCGGAGAGCTGCTCACTTACGTAGCCAAAGAAATCGGCGTGACAGAGGCCAAGGCCTATAGTGTAGCAACCTTTTATGAAAATTTTTCTTTTGAGCCAAAAGGAAAATATATCATCAAGGTCTGTGACGGGACTGCCTGTCATGTGCGTAAATCCATTCCCATTCTGGAAGCTCTGCAGAAAGAACTGGGGCTGAGCAGGAAGAAACATACCACAGACGACATGCTGTTCACTGTAGAAACAGTGTCCTGTCTGGGTGCCTGCGGACTGGCTCCCACCCTCACCGTCAATAATGAAGTCCATCCTTCCATGACGCCTGAAAAAGCTCTGGAACTGATTACAGAACTGCGAGGTGACAATATATGATGATTGAAAACAGAGACGCTTTATTAAAAGAGAGGGAACTTGCCCAGAAAGAGATCGCTTCTTTTGACTGCCGTATCCTGGTATGTGCGGGAACCGGCTGTGTTGCCTCCGGTTCTGAAAAGATCTATGAAAAAATGAAGGAACTGTGCCAGGAAATGCCTGGTGTATCTGTAGAATTCCAGAAAGACGTGCCTCATCTTGGCGCTGTAAAGACCGGATGTCAGGGTATCTGTGAATTAGGTCCTCTGGTACGTATCGAGCCGCTCCATTACCAGTATGTCAAAGTAACGGAAGAAGACTGTCTGGAAATCTTCCAGCGGACAGTGCTGAACCATGAGCCGGTAGAACATCTTTTCTACAAAAAGGGCGGACAGTCTTACGCTTCACCGGACGAAATTCCTTTTATCGCCAAGCAGACCAGGATCGTGCTGGAAAACTGCGGAAAATTCGACGCGGAATCTCTTGACGAGTACATAGCTTCCGGCGGTTATGATGCCCTGACAAAAGCTCTTTTTGACATGACTCCGGAAGATGTTCTGGAAGAAGTGGACAAGTCTAAATTAAGAGGCCGTGGAGGCGGCGGTTTCCCTGCAGGAAGAAAATGGAAGCAGGTGGCGGCCCACAAAGAAGAGCCTGTCCATTACATTGTCTGTAACGGCGACGAAGGAGATCCCGGCGCATTCATGGATGGAAGCGTAATGGAAGGAGATCCCTATCGTCTCATCGAAGGTATGACTATCGGGGCATACGCCACTGCCTGTCATGACGGCTATATCTATGTGCGTGCTGAATATCCTTTATCTGTAGCCCGTCTGCGCAAGGCCATCCGCCAGGCAGAAGAAAAAGGACTTTTAGGTGAGGATATCCTGGGAAGCGGCTTCTCTTTCCACCTCCACATCAACCGGGGCGCCGGCGCCTTTGTATGCGGGGAAGGCTCTGCTCTTACTGCCTCTATCGAAGGAGACAGAGGTATGCCCCGCGTGAAGCCTCCAAGGACCGTAGACCATGGTCTCTGGGCGAAACCTACGGTTTTAAATAACGTAGAAACCTTTGCCAATGTTCCCGGTATCATCTTAAAAGGCGCTGACTGGTTCCGCACTATCGGAACAGAGGGAAGCCCGGGAACCAAGACCTTCTCTATTACAGGCGCCATTGAGAACACCGGTCTTATTGAGGTTCCCATGGGAACTACACTCCGTGAGATCATCTATGATATCGGCGGGGGCATCAAAGGCGGAGGCGACTTTAAAGCCATCCAGATCGGCGGCCCTTCCGGAGGATGTCTGACAAAGGAACATCTGGACGTAGGGCTGGATTTCGACAATGTTAAGAAATACAACGCCATTATGGGTTCCGGCGGTCTGGTTGTCATGGACGAGAATACCTGTATGGTGGAAGTTGCCCGCTTCTTTATGAGCTTTACTCAGCGGGAATCCTGCGGCAAATGTGTACCCTGCCGTGAAGGGACCAAACGTATGCTGGAGATCCTGGAGCGGATCGTAAACGGAGAAGGAAAACTGGAAGATCTGGACACTCTGGAAGAACTGGCCTCCATGGTTAAAAATATGGCCCTGTGCGGTCTTGGAAAAAGCGCTCCTCTGCCTGTGATCAGTACTTTAAAGACCTTCCGCAAGGAATATGAAGAGCATATCCTGGAACATAAATGTGCGGCCAAGAGCTGTACGGCTATGCGCAAATACATCATCAATCCGGAATTCTGTAAGGGCTGCGGCAAATGCGCCAAGAACTGTCCTGTAGGCGCCATTTCCGGCGTCCGCAAACAGGCTTACCATATTAATCCGAACGTATGTATCAAGTGCGACGCCTGCCGTGAAAACTGTGCATTTGATGCGGTATATGTTGAATATTAGGAGGGAAGATTTATGGGATTTATGACAATAGACGGCAGAAAAGTTGAATTTACAGACGAAAAAAATGTCCTTTCTGTCATTCGCAATGCCGGTATCAATCTGCCTACGCTGTGCTATCATTCAGAAGTATCCACCTTCGGCGCCTGTCGCTTATGTACCGTAGAAGACGACAGAGGAAGAACCTTTGCTTCCTGTTCCGAAGTGCCAAGAGACGGCATGGTGATCTATACCAACTCCGGCAGGATCAAAAAATACAGAAAACTTATCGTTGAGCTTCTCCTCTCCGCCCACTGCCGCGACTGTACCACCTGTGTAAAAAGCGGCGAATGTGTGCTCCAGGATCTGGCTCACAGAATGAACATCACCACTGTCCGGTTCCAGAACACCAGAGAGATCCGTCCTCTGGACACCAGCTCCCCGGCTCTGGTCCGCGACCCCAACAAATGTATCCTCTGCGGCGACTGTGTCCGTGCCTGCAGTGAGATCCAGGGGCTGGGTATCCTTGGCTTTGCCTTCCGGGGCACCGACGCTATGGTCATGCCGGCCTTTAATAAAACTTTAGCAGAAACAGACTGTGTAAGCTGCGGCCAGTGCCGGGTTTACTGCCCTACCGGGGCTATCAGCGTAAAAACCCACATGGACGAAGTGTGGGAAGCCATTGCCGATCCGGATACCAGGGTGGTGGCTCAGGTGGCTCCCGCTGTCCGGGTAGCTGTGGGAGACGCCTTTGGTCTGGACAAAGGCCACAGTGTTATGGGCAAACTGGTAGCTGTGCTCCACCGTATGGGATTCGATGAAGTATACGACACCGCCTTTGCCGCTGACCTGACCATTATGGAAGAATCCAAAGAATTCCTGGAGCGTCTGGGACAGGGAGATAAGCTTCCGCTGTTCACCTCCTGCTGCCCGGCCTGGGTAAAATTCCTCTGTGACCAATATCCGGAATACAAAGACAATCTTTCTACCTGCCGTTCCCCTCAGGGTATGTTCTCCGCAGTTATGAAAGAATATTACAGAGGTTATGAAAAGAACCAGGGCAAGAAGACCTTTGTAGTGTCCATCATGCCCTGTACGGCCAAGAAAATGGAGATCCTCCGTCCAAACAGTTATACCAAAGGCGAACAGGATACTGACGTAGTCATCACCACCACAGAGGTGATCCGTATGATCCGTAATTCCGGCATTGAATTCGCCACTCTTGTTCCGGAAGCCTGCGACATGCCTTTCGGCTTCGGTTCCGGCGCCGGTGTGATCTTCGGCGTGACCGGAGGCGTTACCGAGGCTATGCTCCGCCGTTTTGCAGACAAGCATGATAAGGCAACCATGGATTCTGTTGCGGAAGCGGGAGCCAGAGGCGATGAGGGCATCAAGGAATTCTCCGTTACCTACAAAGGGATCCCTCTCAATGTCTGCGTAGCCAGCGGTCTGGCCAATGCACGGACGGTTATGGAAAATATCAAGAGCGGCAAAAAGCACTACCATATCGTAGAGATCATGGCCTGCAGAAGAGGCTGTATCATGGGAGGCGGTCAGCCGCCGAGAGCAGGCAACCGTACGAAATCAGCCAGAAGGGACGGCCTGTATCAGGCGGATAACGTGACCAGCATCCGGAAGGCCGACGAAAATCCGCTGATCATCTCTCTTTACGACGGCCTGTTAAAAGGCAAAGTACATGAACTTCTTCATGTAGACAGCTATTAAAAATTCTTTCTGTACATAAAATATAGGAGCGGGAATCCTGGTTTACAGAACCAGGATCTCCGCTCCCATTTCTTTTGCTTCTTCCGGATCATGGGTAACAAAAACCACTGTCTTTCCAAGACACTCATTTTTTACATACTCCATGACCTTTTTCTTTGTCTCTATATCAAGTCCCTTAAATGGCTCGTCCATAAACAGGATCTCCCAGTCTGCCAGCAAGGCTCTTAATATGGCAGTCCGTCTTTTCATACCTCCTGAAAGTTTCCTCACCGGCTGGTCTCCCCATTCTTGAAGTTCCAAAGCCTCCAGGCCTTCTTCCATCTTTTTTAAGAAACCGGAGCCCCGGCTGATCTTTTTTTCCCGGATCATACGGATATTCGCCCTGGAGCTCAGGTTCTCACACAACCGGTCTTCCTGGAAAACAGCACTTTTCATTTTCCCTTCCAGGCCCCGGATCCTTCCTCCGTCATAGGATTCCAAACCCAGCAGGATATTCAGCAGGGTCGTCTTCCCCTTTCCGGAAGGCGCCATGATACAGGTGGTTTTCCCCTCGGGGATCACTGCGGAAAAATCCTTCAGCACCTGATTTTCCCCATATGCTTTGTCCAGATGTTCAATTTGAATGTCCATGGTCAGCTCCTCTCCAGATATCCCACTCCTGTGTCCACCAGGGCCAGGAACAGCCTTTCAAAAACCAGGCTGATCAAAACGATCACTATGGTCCAGGCAAACAGATCCGGAGTGTTCAGGTAAACTTTTGCCATATACAGCCGCTCTCCTATGGATCCATCCGGTATGCCGATAACCTCCGCAGCTACGCCTGCTTTCCAGCAAAGGCCCAAAGATACGCTGCACCCTGCCCTGAAAAAAGGAAGTACCTGGGAAGCGTAAATATACCGGATCCTCCTTGGAAGAGAGATCCTAAACACATCTGCCATCTCCAGAAGCTTCCTGTCCGTACTTTCTATGCCGTTGAGCACATTGGTATAAAGAACAGGAAATACCATAAGAAAAGAGATCACAACAGAGAGATCCTCTGAAGACACCCAGATCAGGACCAGGATCACAAAAGAGGCCACTGGAATCGATTTTATGGTCAGCACTGCCGGTTCCAGAAGCTGGCGCACCGGGGAGATCCCTGCCGCCAGCGCGCCTAGAAAGATCCCCATAAACGCACCTAGAAGGAAACCTCCCATGATCCGGCTGATAGAAAATCCTACTGAAGTCCAGAAATCCAGCGTCACAGCCAGTTCCAGAAGACGTCTGAGAACGGATACAGGAGATACCAAAAGTATCTCCTGCCCCAAGACCTGGCTCACTCCCTGCCAAACCAGCAGCCAGAACACCACGGCCCATATTTTTATCTTTCCTTTTTTCTTATCTGCCCTATCGGCTGTAATAGAAATCATCTCCCGGTACTTCTCCGCCTATGGCTTCTGGATTCTGGCCTCCCAGCACTTCCAGATAGCCGGAAAGTTTTTCTTTCATTTCTTCGCCTTCCATAAATACGATATTGCATTCCGGAAGAGCTTTCTCTGCCACCTCTGGGGTGACGATATCATATTTGCCTACCAGTTCTGCAGCATCCTCTGTATTGCTGTTTACATAGTCTACAGATTCCTGATACCTGGTCATAAAATCTTCTACCGCTTCGGGATTTTCCTCCACAAAATCCGTTCTGGCTACTACCACTCCTGTGATCAGAGCGCTGTTATTCTCCTCTGTCTTTTGGGCTTTATCCCACTCCTCTGTAAGATCCAGAGCAGTACGGATAGACGGGTTCTGGGTTTCCGCCGTAGTCACAAAAGGCTGGGGAAGCATGGCAATACCGTTTTCAGAACTGGTGATCGCCGCCACACACTCGGAATGCTCGCTCTTCCATTCGATGGTCACATCTTTCTTGGGATCTATGCCGTTGGCAGACAACACATATTCCAGGGCATATTCCGGAGTAGATCCTTTGCCGCTGGCGTAAATAGTCTTACCCCGAAGATCTTCTACAGACTGAACAGTATCCCCGTTTTCTACAATATACAGAACGCCCAGAGTATTCACTGCCAGCACTTCCACCTGTCCCTGGGTCTTATTGTACAGTACAGACGCCAGGTTTGCAGGAACCGCTGCAATATCCGCCTCTCCCTGGACCAGTTTAGGCGTTACCTCATCAGCGGAGGCCGCAATAGAAAAATTATAGTTTTCTGAAGTCACGCTGCCGCTGTCCACCTCATCCATAAATTTTACCATCCCCATGGCTGTAGGCCCTTTCAAAGCCATAACATCTACGTCCACGGGTTCTGCTTCTGTATCCTGAGAAGGCTGTTCTTCCGTTTCCTGAGTCTCCTGTTCCTGTGTCTGAGTTTCCTCTGTCTGAGACTCCTGTCCTCCCAAACAGCCGGCTAAAACAGAGGATGCCATTAAAACACTGAGCAGCACTGCTGCGATTTTCATTTTCCTTTTACCTCTTTTCCTTACTATATCCTGTGGATAAACAGGCCGCTTCTCAGCTTGGGTTCAAACCATGTAGACTTAGGCGGCATTAATCTGCCCGCGTCTGCCACCTGGATCAGCTCCATCATATCCGTAGGATACAGGGTGAAAGCGGCGCCTCCTTCCAGATCTGCCGCCTCCTCCAGTTCCTGAACCCCCCGGATCCCGCCTGCGAACTGGATCCTGGGATCTTCTTTTGGATTCCGGATTCCCAGGACCGGCTCCAGGAGACAGTCCTGAAGAAGGGATACATCCAGATTTTTTACCGGGTCCTGAGATTTATATTCTTCCTTTATGGCCAGCCGGTACCAGGTATTCCCTACATACAGACCGAAAATACCTTTCTTTTCCGGCTTAACAGGGCAGGATCCCTCCTTTTCTACCTGGAAACATTTTTCCACTTCTTTCAAAAAATCTTCTACAGTCTTTCCTCCCAGATCCTTTACCACACGGTTATATTCTACGATCCGCAGTTCATCCCAGGGGAATAAAACACTGAGGAAATAATTGAAAGACTCTTTTCCTGTATAATCCGGATTTTCTTTTCTTCTCTTTTGGGCGATCTTTACCGCCGCAGCGGCTCTGTGATGGCCGTCTGCCACGTAGATGCGGTCCATTTTTTCAAATAATCTCCGGATCTTCTCGATCACATTTCCTTCATAGACAGCCCAGACCCTGTGACGCACTCCGTCCTCTCCCTGAAAATTATAATTGGGATGGCTCCGTTTCCGGATATCCAGAAGCCTGCGAAGCTCCGGCTCCGGGCAGTGCGCCAGATAGATCGGTCCCGTCTGGGCGTGGCAGGCCTCAATATGGCGGATACGGTCTGTCTCCTTCTCCGGCCGTGTATTTTCGTGGCACCTGATCACATGATCCAAATAATCGTCTACAGACGCGCAGGCGGCTACGCCGGTCTGCACATGGTCTCCCACACTGAGCTCATAGATGTAGTAACAAGGCTCCATATCCTGACACAGATCTCCTGTATCCACCAGCTTCCAGAGAAGCTCTCCTGCCTTTTCATATACCTGGGGACTATACATATCCGTCCCTTCCGGAAAATTTGTTTCCGGACGATCCACCCGGAGAAAAGACAGGGGATGCTTCTCGATCTCTTTAACCGCTTCTTCCCTGGTAAAGACATCATAGGGAAGGGCCGCGATCTGGGCCGCCTTTACCGCCTGAGGGCGGATAGCCGGAAATGGTTTTACAACTGCCATAAAAACCTCCTAAGTCTTCGTAATTCTCAGCTTTCCAAGGAGCCGGACCGTTTTCAGGATCCTTTTGTGGTTTCTCCTTATAGAATCTGCTATAGTTTTTGCTTTTTTCATCTGTTTCAGTCTTTTTTGAAAAGATGTTGATTTTTTCATTTTTACCCCATTATTTTACAATACGGACTCTGTATACGCCTTTGATATTTTTCAGAGTATCTGCCACTTCTTTGGAGATCGGAGAAGATACGTCGATCATGGTATAGGCGTAGTCTCCTTTACTTTTATTTGTCATATTAGAGATATTTACTCCCGCGTCACCCAGTGTTTTCGTGAACTGACTGATCATATTGGGAATATTCTTGTGATTGATGGTCACACGGCCTACATCCACACAGGCGCCTGCATCGCAGTTTGGATAATTGACGGAATTTTTGATATTTCCGTTTTCCAGGTAATCCATGATCTCATGAACTGCCATTACCGCGCAGTTATCTTCGGATTCCTCAGTGGAAGCTCCCAGATGAGGAGTGACCAGAGTGTTTGGCGTACTGGCTACCAGAGGATTGGCAAAGTCTGTCACATACTTCTTTACCTTTCCTTCTCTTAAAGCCTCTGCAAGAGCTTCCTCATCTACCAGCAGGTCCCTGGCAAAGTTCAGAAGGACCACTCCTTCTTTCATCTGAGCGATCTCATCTTTGCCGATCATCTCCCTGGTGCTGTCCATAAGAGGCACATGAATGGTAATATAGTCACAGTCCCGGTAGATCATATTCACATCATTGATATGATGGATACTTCTTGACAGGCTCCAGGCCGCATCTACAGAGATAAAGGGGTCGTAGCCATAAACTTCCATGCCTAGATGTACCGCCGCGTTAGCCACCCGGACGCCGATGGCTCCAAGACCGATGATCCCCAGTTTCTTACCGCTGATCTCACAGCCTGCAAATTTTTTCTTCTGCTTCTCCGCTTTCTTTGCAATATCCTCAGAAGCCTCCTGCTGCTCCAGCCATTCAATACCGCCTACGATATCTCTGGAAGCCAGGAGCATACCTGCGATGACCATTTCTTTTACACCGTTGGCGTTTGCCCCGGGAGTGTTAAAGACAACCACTCCTTTTTTTGCAAGCTCCTCCAGAGGGATATTATTTACTCCCGCTCCGGCCCTTGCTACCGCCACAGTCTTATCAGAAAGCTCCAGGCTGTGCATATCCGCGCTTCTTACCAGGATAGCGTCTGCCTGTGCAAGATCCTCTGTATTCTCATATTTTCCCGGAAATTTTCCCAGGCCCACCGGTGAGATGGGATTTAAACAATGATACTGAAACATGATCAACCATTCTCCTTTTCAAAGTTCTTCATAAAGTTTACCAGGGCTTCCACACCTTCTATAGGCATTGCGTTGTAGATACTTGCCCGCATGCCGCCTACGCTGCGGTGGCCTTTCAGATTTTCCAGCCCGGCTTCCTGGGCTTCTTTTACAAATTTAGCGTCAAGATCCTTATTTCCTGTTACAAAAGGCACATTCATCAAAGATCTGTCTTCCGGAACTACCGTTCCCTTAAACAGACTGCTGGAATCCAGGAAATCATAAAGGATCTTGGCTTTCTTTTCATTGCGCTCTTTCATTGCCGAAAGACCGCCCATTTTTTTCAGCCATTTAAACACTTTGCCGCACATGTAGATGCAGTAGCAGTTAGGTGTGTTATACATGGAACCTGCATCTGCATGGGTCTTAAAAGTCAGCATAGTAGGGGTTCCGGGAAGGACGTCCTCTGTGATCAGATCCTTCCGGATAATGGAAATGACCATTCCCGCAGGACCGATGTTCTTCTGGACTCCGCCGTAAAGGATCCCGTATTTGCTAACGTCTACAGGTTCTGACAGGAAGCAGGAAGATACATCTGCCACCAGTGTCTTTCCCTTGGTGTTTGGAAGTTTTTTGAACTTTGTGCCGTAAATGGTATTGTTCTCACAGATATATACATAATCTGCGTCAGGACTGATAGGAAGATCGGAACAGTCCGGTATATAGGAATAGGTCTTATCTTCAGAAGAGGCGATCTTATTTGCCTTTCCATACTTCTGGGCTTCCTGCCATGCCTTCTTGGCCCACTGGCCTGTAACGATATAATCTGCCACCCGGTTCTTCATAAGATTCATAGGGATCATGGCAAACTGCTGGCTGGCGCCGCCCTGAAGAAACAGTACCTTATAGTTATCCGGAATTTCAAGCAGGTCTCTTAAGTCAGCCTCGGCTTCCTGGATAATGTTTTCAAACATTTTGGAGCGGTGGCTCATCTCCATTACGGACATACCGCATCCTCTGTAATCCAGCATTTCCTCTGCTGCTTCTTTTAACACTTCTTCCGGCAGTACCGCCGGACCTGCTGAAAAGTTATAAACTCTGCTCACGACTCTTTCCTCCTCTTAATTTTGTTTATAAAGAATGAGGTGCCGCAGTCTTTTTTGACTTGCTGCTGCGCCACCTCATATATACGTGCTGTCCTTATTCTAATCCTTTGATATATTTTTGTCAATAAAAACATTTGTCTCTTCCAGAAAGACATTCTTATCTTTTTGTTTTCAGATCCTCTGCATCAAAGGCGTCTTCGATATTCGCTCCCGGGGATACCATAGGGAATACTTTATCATCACTGTCGATGACACAGTCGATAAGAACCGTAGTATTCAGATCAATAGCCTTACGGATAGCCTCTGCCAGATCTTCTTTCCTGGTTACCCGCATACCTACCGCGCCCATGGCCTCTGCCAGTTTCACATAATCTACTTTATCCTGGAGAATGGTATTGGAATACCGTTTTTCATAATAAAGGGTCTGCCACTGACGCACCATACCCAGCACCTGGTTATTGATGATCACTTCCACTAAAGCCATATTGTTTCTGGTAGCTGTAGCCAGTTCGTTCATATTCATGCGGAAGCATCCGTCTCCGGCTACGTTGATCACCACTTTATCCGGATTTCCCATCTTGGCTCCAATGGCTGCGCCCAGGCCGTATCCCATGGTTCCCAGGCCGCCGGAAGACAAAAAGGTTCTGGGGCTCTTAAATTTATAATACTGAGCCGCCCACATCTGGTTCTGTCCTACTTCTGTAGTAATGATGGCATCTCCGTTCGTCTGACGGTACAGCTCCTCGATCACAGCCGGACCTGTAAGGCCCTGGGGGTTATAGGTAAGAGGATATTTCACTTTCAGATCCTCGATCTCCCGGATCCACTCCTCGTGTTTGGCAGGTCCTACCAGAGGCAGAAGCTGTTTTAAGACTTCTTTTGCGTCTCCGATGATCCGGCAGTCCACCAGAACATTCTTGTTGATTTCCGCTCCGTCCACGTCAATATGAATGATCTTGGCGTTTCTGGCAAAATTCTTGGCATTGCCGATGACACGGTCAGAGAAACGGACGCCTATCGCCACCAGGAGATCGCATCTGGTCACTCCCAGGTTGGAAGTTTTTGTTCCATGCATTCCCAGCATACCTGTGTAGTAAGGATCCTCTCCAGGGAAAACGCCTTTTCCCATAAGGGAATCTGTTACCGGGGACTGGATCTTATAGGCCAGTTCCCGTACTTCTTTCCAGGCGTTAGAGGCCACAGCGCCGCCGCCTACAAAGATAAAAGGCTTTTTCGCTTTGTTGATCATATCTGCCGCTGTCTGAAGATCTTTCTGGGTGATCTCTTTTACAGAAGGCTGGACCGGCTTCGGCTGGACAGGGGTAAACTCTGTCTTATTGGCAGTAACATCTTTGGTAATGTCTACCAGCACAGGGCCGGGTCTTCCCGTCTTTGCGATCTTAAAGGCTCTCCGGATGGTCTTTGCCAGATTAGCCACATCTTTTACAATAAAACTATGTTTCGTGATAGGCATGACCACTCCTGCAATATCCACCTCCTGGAAACTGTCTTTTCCCAGAAGGGGCAGGCCAACGTTGCAGGTAATAGCTACAAGGGGGATGGAATCCATATGGGCCGTGGCGATGCCGGTGACCAGATTGGTAGCCCCCGGTCCGCTGGTAGCCATACACACTCCTACCTTTCCGGTAGAACGGGCGTAACCGTCTGCCGCATGGGCTGCTCCCTGCTCATGGGAAGTCAGCACATGATGGATCTCTCCCTGGTGTTTATATAATTCGTCATAAATATTCAGGATGGTGCCGCCGGGATACCCGAAAACGGTGTCCACTCCCTGTTCTTTCAGACACTCAATAACAATTTCCGCTCCTGTAAGCTGCATAGAAATCTCCTCCCCTTTTTTATCTTTTTGGTACCTCCAGTACAGCTCCTCTGTTTCCGCTGGTAACCATAGCCGCATACCGCGCCAGATAACCGGTGGTCACCTTTGGTTCTCTTGGCTGCCATTTTTCTTTTCTCTTCGCCAGTTCTTCTTCTGAAACTGCCAGTTCCAGTTTATGTTCCGGTATATTGATCCGGATCAGATCTCCTTCTTCCACCAGGGCGATAGGACCTCCCACTGCCGCTTCCGGAGAGATATGTCCAATAGAGGCTCCTCTGGAAGCTCCTGAAAATCTTCCGTCGGTGATCAGGGCTACAGATGATCCCAGTCCCATTCCTGCAATAGCAGATGTGGGATTCAGCATTTCTCTCATGCCGGGGCCGCCTTTTGGGCCTTCATAGCGGATCACTACCACGTCGCCGGGAACGATCTTTCCGCCTTTGATAGCGGTAATAGCGTCTTCCTCACAGTCAAAGACTCTGGCTGGTCCCTCATGTACCATCATTTCATCGCATACAGCGCTTTTCTTTACCACGCCTCCGTCTGGAGCCAGGTTTCCGGTAAGAACGGCCAGGCCTCCCGTCTGGCTGTAAGGATTGTCAATAGGACGGATCACTTCCGGATTCTTGTTTACACAGCCTTTGATATTTTCTCCTACGGTCTTTCCTGTAACTGTCATACAGTCCAGATTCAGAAGATCCTTTTTGGCCAGCTCGTTCATTACTGCGTAGACGCCTCCGGCCTCGTTCAGATCTTCAATGTAAGTAGGACCTGCCGGCGCCAGATGGCAGAGATTCGGCGTTTTCTCACTGATCTGGTTAGCGAATGTAATGTCAAAATCCCAGCCGATCTCATGGGCAATAGCCGGCAGATGCAGCATACTGTTGGTTGAACAGCCCAGAGCCATATCCACGGTGAGCGCGTTTAAGATAGCCTCTTTTGTCATAATGTCTCTTGGGCGGATATTCTTCTGGTACATTTCCATGACCTGCATGCCCGCATGTTTTGCCAGTTTGATCCTCTCGGAATAAACTGCCGGAATGGTTCCGTTTCCTTTCAGTCCCATACCCAGTACTTCTGTCAGACAGTTCATACTGTTGGCGGTATACATTCCGGAGCAGGAACCGCAGGTAGGACATACCTTATTTTCAAATTCTTCTACTTCTTCCTCGGTCATGGTTCCTGCGCTGTAGGAGCCTACTGCCTCAAACATGGAAGAAAGACTTCTCTTCTGTCCGTGGACTCTTCCTGCCAGCATCGGACCGCCGCTTACGAATACCGTAGGAACGTTGATCCTGGCTGCAGCCATTAAAAGTCCCGGTACATTCTTGTCACAGTTCGGCACCATGACAAGCGCATCAAACTGATGAGCCATAGCCATAGCTTCTGTGGAATCTGCGATCAGATCTCTGGTAACCAGAGAGTATTTCATGCCGATATGCCCCATGGCAATACCGTCGCACACAGCGATAGCCGGGAACACGATAGGGGTTCCCCCTGCCATGGCAACTCCCAGTTTTACAGCCTCTACGATCTTATCCAGGTTCATATGTCCCGGTACGATCTCATTATATGAGCTGACGATCCCTACCAGAGGCTTGGATAACTCCTCTTTTGTCAGTCCCAGTGCATTAAATAAAGAACGGTGGGGTGCCTGCTGCATCCCTGTTTTTACTGCGTCACTTCTCATAATCTTCTTTCCTTTCTATGTATATTTCCTATGTCTTATAACGTCGCACATTTTTTCATCTTTATGCTTCAGATCCGTTTATATGCGTTCTGCGATCAGATCTCCCATTTCTTTTGTACCTACCTGTTTCATGCCTTCTGACATGATATCCACTGTACGGTAGCCTTCTTTCAGCACCTGCTGGACTGCTGCTTCCACTGCGTCTGCTTCTTTATCCAGATCCAGGGAGAAGCGGAGCATCATAGCTGCGGAAAGGATGGTGGCAATGGGATTTGCGATACCTTTTCCCGCAATGTCCGGAGCAGAACCGTGGCTTGGCTCATAAAGGCCGAATTTCGTCTCATTTAAGCTGGCGGAGGAAAGCATTCCGATAGATCCGGTGACCATACTTGCCTCATCAGACAAAATATCTCCGAACATGTTCTCTGTAAGGATCACGTCAAACTGTCCCGGATTATGTACCAGCTGCATAGCGCAGTTATCTACCAGCATATGCTCCAGGGTAATATCCGGATAATCTGCAGCCACTTCTTCCACTACTTTTCTCCAGAGTCTGGAGGAATCCAGCACGTTCGCCTTATCCACGCTGGTAACTTTCTTTTTCCTCTTGCCTGCGATCTCAAACGCTTTCACTGCGATCCGGCGGATCTCATTCTCATCATAGGTCAGGGTGTCGATGGCCTTTCTCACACCGTTTTCCTCTACGGTCTTTCTCTCTCCGAAATAAAGGCCTCCGGTCAGTTCCCGGACAATGATCATATCAAAGCCGTCTCCGATCAATTCTTCCTTTAAAGGGCAGGCTCCCTTTAATTCATTATATAAATAAGCGGGGCGAAGATTCGCAAAAAGATTCAGCGCTTTCCGGATCGCTAAAAGTCCTGCCTCTGGTCTCTTGGAAGGCTCCAGCTGATACCATGGAGAGGTCTTGGCGTCTCCTCCGATAGAGCCCATCAGCACTGCGTCAGAGCTTTTTGCAGTGTCAATGGCTTCCTGGGTAAGAGGCACTCCACAGGCGTCAATAGAAGCTCCTCCCAGAAGCACTTCCTCATAGTTGAATTTATGTCCGTATTTTTCACAGACCTTATCTAATATTTTCTTAGCCTCTCCAACGATCTCCGGACCAATACCATCTCCGGGGATCAGGGAAATCTTATATTCCATATCTATAGTCTCCTTTCCTGTCCTTACATTCTGATTCAGTCAGTTTTCACAGTGTAATTAGTAATATGATAATCCTTTTCTATCCACAATTCAAGTCATAATAAGATAACCGGCTATGCCTTTTCGTTATATCTTCCATTCTTTTCAGAGGATTTCTCCACACTTACATAATTCAGACATTTTGTAAGGACGGCTGTGAATATCTGAAAGCTGTTTGCTAAAGAAGGGTACGGTTAAAATTTCAAAAATCAGATTTCAGCCGTACAGATTAGTCGAAAAATACGGTTACATTTCCAAAATTCGATTTTTAACCGTTCAAATCGTCCTGAATGTACGGTTATATTTCCGAAATTTGTTTTTTAACCGTTCAAACTGCCATAAATGTGCGGTTATATTTCCAGAATTCAATTTTTAACCGTTCAAGCTGCCATAAATGTACGGTTATATTTTCAGAATTCAATTTTTAACCGTTCAAGCTGCCATAAATGTACGGTTATATTCCTAAAACTCAATTTTTAACCGTACAGACTACCAGAAATGTACGGTCACTTGATAACATATCTTTATGTTTTTTTATCAGACTTTAGAAATCCTTTATTTTCCAGACACAAGACCGTCACAATTATCTTCTATACTCGTAAGTGTTCAGAAAGAAGACAGCGGTTGCACAGTCAGAAGCTGATGTGGCCGCCGGGCTTCGCCTAAGAATTCTCCTGTCTTACCGGCAGGTTTCTATATAATATTTTTTCTCCTTTCTTTCCCAAACGCGGGGTTTTCCCCCTTTGGGAATTTTTTTGTCATAGGACAAAGTTATCGCATAAGTCAAATACCCCGATGCAAACATACGGGGCATCAAACTAGCAGCGATGCAAACATCGGGGTATTAGACCCTCGCGGCAGTCGCCAAATGGACAATGCCAGCATGTCCGCTTGGCTCGTTGCCCGCGGGAATAAAGCGAGGATATTGATATATGTTTCATGCGTCAGCTTCGTCTCTCTGGCAAACAGAGGATCTTAAGAATCTGCGGAAAAGATCTGGCAGGTCCGGGCACAGGCGGCGGGGGTTTGGGCGCAGCCTCCCAGAGCGCTTTCCCGCAGTTCAAAAGGAAGACTTCTTCCCACATGATACATGGCTTCTGCCATCTGGTCAAAAGGAATTACCTGGGTGATCCCGGCCAGAGCCTGCTGGGCGCAGATCATGGCATTGGCCGCTCCCACGGAATTCCGGTTCTGGCAGGGTGCTTCCACCAGGCCGGCAATGGGGTCGCAGACCAGCCCCAGAAGATTTGCCAGAGCTCCGGAGGCGGCATTCAGACACATTGCAGGAGTTCCTCCCATGATCTCCACAGCAGCGGCGGCAGCCATGGCAGAAGCTGACCCCACCTCTGCCTGGCATCCTGCTTCGGCTCCTGCCACGGAGGCGTTCCGCATAAGAAGATATCCTACAGCTCCCGCTGTATACAGGCCATTTAAAATTTCTTCATCTGACAGATCATATTCTTCCTGAAGGGCCAGCAGGACTCCCGGCACCACTCCTGAAGAACCGGCAGTAGGAGCCGCCACGATCACCCCCATAGAAGCGTTTACTTCCAGAACAGCCATAGCATAAGTAATGGCTCTGGACATCAGATCGCCGCAGACGCTCCTGCCTTTCTCATGATATTCTTTCAGTTTCTTTGCCTCTCCGCCGATCAGTCCCCCTATAGAAGGAACCGGATGCTCTAAAGGCTTTCTGGCAGATTCTTTCATGATCTTCCAGACCTTTCTCATCTTTTTTTCCACTTCCTCTTCCGTGATCCCGGAAAATTCCGCTTCTCTTTTTTTCATAGCCAGGGAAATCGGCGTTTTATTTTTCTCACACAATTCCAGTAATTCTGTTCCATGGTTAAACTCCAATTTTCTTCCTCCTGAAATATATCTTTCTCTAAAAACTTTCCTACTAGCGTAAAATTAATTTTTTTATAGCTGCACCAGCATGATATGGGAAACCAGGGGATTTTCCTTGATCTTCTCCAGAATGTCTTCGGGGATCTTTTCATCAGATTCCACCACCGTATAGGCAGCCGCTCCTTTTTCTTCCCGGAACAGCCGCATAAAGGCAATGTTCACTCCGGCCTCGCTTAAAACCTTTGTAATATGGGCTACTACCCCCGGCTTGTCTGTCTGGCTGACGATAAGGGTACTGTATTCTCCTGTAAAATCCACAGAAATATTGTTCAGCCTTACGATCTTTACTTTTCCGCCTCCCAGGGATTCTCCCCGGACGAAAAGCCTCTCTCCTTTTGTTCCCAGGATTTCCATATCCGCAGTATTGGGATGAATGCCGTCTGTCTCCTCAGAAATTGTAAATGTATAGCCGATCCCTGCTTTTTCCGCCAGGGCCAGAGAGTCCCTGATCCGAAGATCGTCCGTTTCAAATCCCAGCATACCTCCCATCAGGGCCCGGTCTGTGCCGTGTCCCCGGTAAGTCTTGGCAAAGGAACCATATAATGTAAAATGCACTTCTTTAATCTCCCCCGGAAACAGCTTTCTGGCCAGAAGGGCCATAGAAGCTGCCCCGGCAGTATGGGAACTGGAAGGCCCTACCATATTGGGGCCGATCACTTCAAACAGGCTGATAAACGCCATGATCTTTGTACCTCCTGTAATCCGGATAAGAAAAAAGAGCTGCCGCATTCTCTTATGTGCATAAAATGCGATAGCTCCCATTCTTTTCTTATTGTTCCGTTTTTTTATTCTGCTATACCATCGCTGGCTTTTTCTACTTCTGCGATAGCAGACTTTCTCATAGGAATCCTGCAGTTTCTGTTGTTTCCAAATTCCACGATCACATCTTCTTCAGTAATATTGATCAGGACTCCGTAGAAACCGCTGGTAGTCACCACTGTATCGCCTACTTCCATGGCTGCCAGCATACTCTTTACTCTCTGCTGTTCTTTCTTCTGAGGTCTCATGATCATGAAGTACATTAACAGAAAGAATATAGCAAGAGGGATCACCAAACTTAATAAAGCACCTGTGCCGCCTGCTGCTGATGATGTTGATAATAACATGCTGTTTCCTCCTAAAACTAAAATACTAAACTTTGTCTTTTCTCAATTTAGACACTATGGCTATCATACACAATTTTTCCCATTTCTTCAAGTGTTTTTCTATATTTTCTTTGGTCATTCAGCCATTGACAGCGTGTTTTTTCAGTCTTTCGGTCCTGCGGCCATGCCTTCCAGTTTCTGTTTTTTGTATTCCTCATATCTTCCTTCATCCAGCGCCTGACGGATCTCCTCCATCATAGTGTTGTAGAAATAAAGATTGTGGAGCACACACAGCCGCATGCCCAGCATTTCCTTTGCTTTCAGCAGATGGCGGATATAAGCCCTGCTGTAATGACGGCAGGTGGGACACTGGCAGCCCTCTTCAATAGGTCTGGGATCCAGCTCATATTTGGCGTTAAACAGATTGATCTTTCCAAAGTTTGTATAAACGTGACCATGACGGCCATTGCGGCTTGGGTATACACAGTCAAAGAAATCCACCCCTCTGGATACGGCTTCCAGGATATTCGCCGGCGTTCCTACTCCCATAAGATAGGTAGGTTTATCTACGGGAAGATAGGGAACCACATTGTCCAGGATCCGGTACATTTCCTCATGGGTCTCCCCTACCGCCAGCCCTCCGATAGCGTAACCGTCCAGATCCAGCTTGGAGATCTCCTGGGCATGGGCGATACGGATTTCGTCATAAACCGCTCCCTGATTGATGCCGAAGAGAAGCTGATGAGGATTTACTGTATCTTCCAGGGAATTCAGACGGGCCATCTCTTCTTTGCACCGTACAAGCCACCGGGTGGTCCTTGCCACAGAATTTTCCACATACTTCCGGTCTGCCTTGCTGGGGGCGCATTCGTCAAAAGCCATGGCAATAGTAGAACCCAGATTGGACTGGATCTGCATACTTTCCTCCGGTCCCATAAAGATCTTTCTTCCATCTACATGGGAATGGAAATAAACACCTTCCTCCTTGATCTGGCGCAGCTTTGCCAGGGAAAACACCTGGAATCCGCCGGAATCCGTAAGAATGGGACGGTCCCAGTTCATAAACTTGTGCAGTCCCCCCAGCTGCTTCACTACCTTATCTCCCGGTCTCACATGGAGATGATACGTGTTGGAAAGTTCCACCTGGGTTTTGATCTCGTGGAGATCCACCGTAGACACAGCTCCCTTAATGGCGGCGGCTGTACCCACATTCATGAACACCGGGGTTTCAATAGTCCCGTGTACAGTTTCCATACGGGCTCTCTTGGCCCGTCCTTCTTGTTTCAGCACTGTATACATAGAATATAACCTCTTCATCTTAAATAATTTTTACATGTTTTCGGTCAGCTGTGAAAGAATTTCCAGCTATATTAGAGAATCTGACCAAAAATAGTCCTGTTTCTTCTCATTACCCGACTTATTCTATCATAGAGGCTTTTCAAACGCAATGGCTGTTAAATATTTGTAATTGTTTTTTTTTATAGATTGTCGTATAATGTACTGTGATTTTTCACAGCTATTTAAAAATAAGAAGAAAGAAACTAGCAACCAAAGAGAAAACCCACGAATTGCGTCTCTGTTTTGAGACTGGGCTTTCATAGTAAATCAAGAGGAGGTCTTCTGACTATGTCAGCAGATAATACAATGAACCAGACCCTGTACCCCTTAGGTATCGATATTGGCTCTACTACTGTAAAGATCGCAGTATTAAGTCCTCAGCATAAGCTTTTGTTCTCGGACTACGAACGTCATTTTGCAGACATTCAAAATACCCTGGCAAAGCTGCTGGATAAAGCCTACCAGGCATTAGGCGAGATTCAGGTAGCTCCTGTGATCACCGGATCCGGAGGTCTGACTCTGGCAAACCATCTGGAGGTTCCTTTTGTCCAGGAAGTTATCGCCGTGTCCACTTCTCTTCAGGAGCTGGCGCCGAAAACAGATGTAGCTATCGAACTGGGCGGCGAGGACGCCAAGATCATTTATTTTGAAGGGGGAAATGTAGAACAGCGTATGAACGGTATCTGTGCCGGCGGTACAGGTTCCTTTATCGACCAGATGGCGTCTCTTTTACAGACAGACGCTACAGGCCTTAACGAATACGCAAAGCATTATAAAGCCCTTTATCCTATTGCCGCGCGATGCGGTGTTTTCGCAAAAACAGATATCCAGCCTCTGATCAATGACGGAGCTACCAAGGAAGATCTGGCTGCTTCCATTTTCCAGGCAGTGGTAAATCAGACCATCAGCGGTCTTGCCTGCGGCAAGCCTATCCGGGGACATGTAGCCTTCTTAGGCGGTCCTCTCCATTTTCTTTCCGAATTAAAGGTAGCCTTTATCCGTACCTTAAAGCTGGACGAGGAACACACCATTGTGCCGGAAAATTCTCATCTGTTTGCGGCTATCGGCTCTGCCCTCAATGTAAAGCCGGACGCCAAAGGCGTGTCTGTAACTGCCATGAGAGACCGGCTGCGGGCTTCCATTAAAATGGATTTTGAGGTCAGCCGTATGGAGCCTCTCTTCGCCACAAAGGAAGACTATGAAGAATTTAACCGCCGCCAGAGCCAGTACAATGTAAAGACCGGGGATCTTTCTACATACAAAGGAAACTGCTACCTGGGTATTGACGCCGGTTCTACCACCACAAAAGCAGCTCTTGTGGGAGAAGACGGTTCCCTGCTGTACTCTTTCTACAGCAATAACAACGGAAGTCCTCTGGCTACTTCCATTAAAGCTATCCAGGAAATCTATTCCCAGCTTCCCAAAGGAGCCAAGATCGCTTACTCCTGTTCTACCGGATATGGAGAGGCCCTGATCAAAGCGGCCCTGATGCTGGACGAAGGAGAGGTAGAGACCGTATCTCATTACTACGCCGCCGCCTTCTTTGATCCTGAGGTAGACTGTATCCTGGATATCGGCGGCCAGGATATGAAATGTATCAAGATCAAAAACCAGACCGTAGACAGCGTGCAGCTTAACGAAGCCTGCTCTTCCGGCTGCGGTTCCTTTATTGAAACCTTTGCAAAGTCTCTGAACTATAGTGTCCAGGATTTTGCCAAAGCCGCTCTTTTCGCAGAGCACCCCATCGACCTGGGAACCAGATGTACGGTCTTTATGAATTCCAAGGTAAAACAGGCCCAGAAGGAAGGCGCTTCTGTGGCAGATATTTCCGCAGGCCTGGCTTACTCGGTTATCAAAAACGCCCTGTATAAGGTTATCAAGGTTTCCGACGCTTCCGAACTTGGAAAGCACATTGTAGTCCAGGGCGGTACTTTCTATAACGACGCAGTGCTTCGCAGCTTTGAAAAGATCGCGGGCTGCCATGCTATCCGTCCGGATATTGCCGGTATCATGGGTGCTTTCGGAGCAGCCCTTATTGCCAGAGAACGTTATGATCAGGGAAAAGAGACCACTATGCTTCCCATTGAAAAGATCAACACTCTGGAATATAAGACTACCATGGCCAACTGCAAAGGCTGTACCAATCACTGCCGTCTGACTATCAACAAATTCTCCGGCGGCCGCCAGTATATTTCCGGCAACCGCTGTGAACGGGGTATCGGCAAGGAAAAGAATAAAGACCATGTGCCAAACCTGTTTGAATATAAGTACAAAAAACTCTTTTCCTACACGCCTCTTTCCGAGGATAAGGCGGTAAGAGGAAAGGTGGGTATCCCAAGAGTCCTGAATATGTTTGAGAACTATCCTTTCTGGTATACTTTCTTTACAGATCTGAAGTATCAGGTAGTCCTTTCCCCTACCTCTACCAGAAAGATCTATGAGCTGGGCATTGAATCCATCCCCAGCGAGTCCGAATGTTATCCGGCCAAGCTTGCTCACGGACATGTGACCTGGCTGCTGAAGCAGGGAGTGAAATACATTTTCTATCCCTGTATCCCTTATGAGCGTCAGGAGTTTTCCGATTCGGTAAACCATTACAACTGCCCTATCGTAACCTCCTATGCGGAGAACATTAAAAACAACGTAGATGAGTTAAATGATCCCAGCATCCGGTTCCACAATCCTTTCCTGGCTCTGACCAGTGAAGAGACTGTCACCCAGCGTCTGGTAGAAGAATTCCCGGATATCCCGGAAGAAGAAGTCCGTCATGCGGCCAGAGAAGCCTGGATGGAAATGGACCGGTGCAGAAAAGATATCATGCGCAAAGGGGAAGAAACACTGAAGTGGATGGATGAAAACGGAAAGCGGGGAATCGTCCTGGCAGGACGTCCTTACCATATCGATCCGGAAATCCATCACGGTATCCCGGATCTGATCACTTCCTATGGGCTGGCGGTACTCACCGAGGATTCTGTTTCCCACCTGGCTCCTATCGAACGTCCTCTCCGTGTCAACGACCAGTGGATGTACCATACAAGGCTTTATGCCGCCGCCAACTTTGTAAAAACAAGAGATAATCTGGACCTGGTCCAGCTGAACTCTTTCGGCTGCGGTCTGGACGCAGTAACCACAGACCAGGTAAATGAGATCCTGTCAAACAGCGGAAAGATCTACACCTGTCTGAAGATCGATGAAGTAAATAACCTGGGCGCGGCCCGTATCCGTATCCGTTCTCTCATCGCTGCTATCCGTGTAAAAGAACAGCAGCATATTAAACGGACCATTGTTCCTTCTTCTATTAAGAAGGTGCCTTTCACAGAGGAAATGCGGAAGAATTACACCATTCTGTGTCCTCAGATGTCGCCGATCCATTTTTCTATTCTGGAAGCCGGCTTTAACGCCTGCGGCTACAATCTGGAGGTACTGCCTAACGACAATAAAGAGGCGGTGGACGTGGGACTGAAATATGTAAATAACGACGCCTGCTATCCTTCCCTGATGGTTGTGGGCCAGATCATGCAGGCCCTTTTATCCGGAAAATACGACTTACATAAGGTTGCTATTATCATGTCCCAGACAGGAGGCGGCTGCCGTGCTTCCAACTACATCGGCTTTATCCGCCGTGCCCTGGAAAAGGCAGATATGGCTTATATTCCCGTAATCTCCATTAACTTAAGCGGTCTGGAGGAAAATCCGGGATTTAAGATCACTCCAAAGCTGGCCATCCGCTTAGCTTACGGAGCAGTCTTCGGAGATATCCTGATGAAGTGTATCTACCGTATGCGCCCCTACGAGCAGGTAAAAGGCTCTGCCAATGCCCTGCATAAAAAATGGGAGAAAAGATGTAAGTCCTTCCTTTCCGGAAGACATGCCTCTTTCGCCCAGTTTAACCGGATCTGCCGGCAGATGATAAGGGAATTTGACACACTTCCTATCACAGATGAGAAAAAGCCGAGAGTGGGTATCGTAGGAGAGATCCTGGTAAAATTCCTTCCTGCCGCCAACAATCATCTGGCAGAACTGCTGGAAAAAGAAGGGGCCGAGCCTGTGTGTCCGGACCTGATCGACTTCATGTGCTACTGCTTCTACAATCTGAACTTTAAGTCCGATTATCTGGGCTTTAAGAAAACTCTTGCAAAAGAGGGAAATCTGGGAATTGCCGCCATCGAATTTGTAAGAAGCGCGGCAAACAAAGAATTTGCCAAGAGTAAACATTTCACTCCTTCCGCCAAGATCGCGGATCTGGCGAAAATGGCAGAGCCTATTGTTTCTCTGGGCAACCAGACCGGCGAGGGATGGTTCCTCACCGGAGAAATGATGGAGCTGATCCACGGGGGAACGCCTAATATCGTATGTATCCAGCCTTTCGGCTGTCTGCCGAATCACATTGTAGGCAAAGGCGTTATCAAGGCTATCCGGAAAGACTATCCGGAAGCCAATATCGTAGCCGTAGACTACGACCCGGGCGCCAGCGAGGTAAACCAGCTGAACCGTATCAAACTTATGCTTTCCACAGCCTTTAAGAAACTGGGATAAGCAGCCATATAGAAATAAAAAAGAGACAATCCTGAGAATAGACTTTTTAAAGTCCCAATTCTCTAAAGGATTGTCTCTTTTTTATTTATCTCCGGAATGGTCTTTTATAATATGCAGCTTTCTGCCGATCTCCACCAGCTTTCTGCCTCCCGGAAGTCCTGCCAGATCCTCTGCCTTGGGATCCGAGATCAGCAGGTAGATCAGGAAGTAAATGCAGGCGCCAATGGCGATGGCCGGCACAAGGGCGATAAGGTTGCCCCCGGGTATGCTTCTGGTAAGAGCATGGACGCCCTGATAGATCAGGAAAGCGGCGGCTCCCATCGGCAGGGAAGCCAGGAATGGCATAAGATAGGCTTCCTTCCAGGGATTTCTGTAATCCAGCTCTTTCCGCATGGACATATGGTTTAAGATACACATTACCAGAGCATATACGATCATGGCAATGACTACGCTGTAAATTCCCAGATCTGTGGCAAACATCAGCGCCAGCATGACTATTACGTCGATCACAAGAGCGATAGCCGCATGGATCATCGGCAGCTGGGCTTTTCCGATCCCCTGGAGAACTCCGTTGGAGATATTGGACATTCCGTTCATGATCACCGTGATCACTCCCAGCATCATCAGATATCCTGCCACTCCATCTGTAGCCGGAAACAGCAGGCTGGTGATAGGACCTGCCAGAACAAACAGTCCCACAGAACAGGGAATGGAAATAAACATACTCAGCCAGGTGGCCTTGTTGATCTTCTCTTTTGCTTCTTTGATATTTCCTGTGGCATAGGCGCCGGAAACTTCCGGAAGCATGGAAGTAGGCGCTGTACTTGCCAGAGTCAGGGGGATATTAATCAAAGTCATAAAGTATCCGCACTCTGCATACAGTCCCTGGATAAGGCCGCTGTCCATCCCCTTGAATCCGGACACCTGAGAATAGATCCGGCTGTTTAAATAAGTATTTACGTTATATAAAAAGGAATTAAGGATGATAGGCGATACGATCAGAATGATATTCTTCATCACAGAGGAATAACTTTCATTTACCGATACTGTATCTTTCCGGATCTTTTTCTGTATGATCTTCCGGTTCACCCAGTAGACCAGCAGCATAAAGAGCAGCGCTGTGGCAACTCCCGCTCCGGTTCCCATAGTGGCTCCCGCTGCGCTCCAGCTTCTGAGCACGTCGGTATCCGCATCTGCAAAATAATTCACCATAAAATTCGCCATAAGCAGAGCTACCACCGCCACTGCGATCTGCTCAAAAATCTGAGACAGAGAAGTGGGCAGCATATTCCGGTATGCCTGGAAGTATCCCCGGAAAACTCCCAGAATTCCGGAAAGAAAGATGGTAGGCGCAAGGAACTGAAGCGCCAGCCTTGCATTTGCCATACTCTCAGGTATAAGGATCGGCGCTCCCACCACACAGAATATGGCTACAACTCCCCCTACGATCACGGCATAGAGGAGAGCTCCTTTAAAGATCCTCTGAGCGTCTCTGTAGCGTTTAAACGCGATCCTCTCTGCCATGATCTTGGATACTGCCTGAGGGATACTGTAAGAAGCGATCATCAAAAGGATCAGATATACGTTCTGGGCAAAACTAAAGCAGCCAAAACTTTCATTTCCTAACGTAGCGGACAGAGGGCTCTTATAGATCAGTCCGATGATCTTGGAGATCAGAGCCGCTACCATGAGAAAGGAAGCATTTTTCAATAAGGTATTGTCGTTTTTCTTTTCCATATAGGCTAGTTCCCCTGTCTGTTTTCTATCTGCCAGTCAATAGGCTCCAGTCCATGCTCTGTGAGAAAAGCATTGGCTTTGCTGAAATGTCTGCAGCCGAAAAATCCCCGGAAAGCCGACAAAGGACTGGGATGAGGCGCTTCCAGTATCAGATGTCTGGGATTGTTCAGCATGGCTTTCTTCATCTGCGCCGGTCTTCCCCAGAGCATAAAAACGATAGGCCTGTCCTGCTCGTTCAGGACCCGGATGGCTGCATCGGTAAATTCCTCCCAGCCGATACCTCTGTGGGAATTCGCCTGATGGGCACGGACGGTCAAAACGGTGTTCAAAAGCAGCACCCCCTGCCTGGCCCATTTCACCAGATACCCATTGTCCGGGATATAGCAGCCGCAGTCATCATGAAGCTCCTGATAAATATTCACCAGAGACGGGGGGATCTCCACATCCGGCTTTACCGAAAAGCACAGCCCATGGGCCTGCCCGTCATTGTGATAAGGATCCTGTCCCAGGATCACCACCTTTACCTGATCCAGCGGTGTCAGATGAAAAGCATTAAAAATGTCATCTGGAGCAGGAAAAATCTTTCTTCTCTGATACTCCTGCCCCACCTTTGTAAATAATTCTTTATAATAAGGTTTCTTAAATTCCGGCTTTAAAGCCTCCAGCCATTGTCCCTGTAAAGGCGGCATATTTTTATCCTCCTAAAAAAGCCGGCCATAGGGCCGGCTCTCTTTCACGAAATATCATAAATACACAGCCAGGCCTATGATCCGCTTATTTTTTCCATCTTTTTAGTTTAACAGAATACTACCAAAAATGCAAATTTTCCTGCAAATTTTGTATGGAGGTTCCAGGCACGGTTGTTTCTTACCCTTCCTGCAGATATGCCCCCTCCTTTTCTGCTCTTTAATTTGGAAAGATAGAAATCTCCGCCGGCCCGGCGCTCTGCAGTTCAAACCAGAATTCTACGCCGTTGTCATAATTGGTCACGCCGCATTTCTGGTTCATACTGTCCATAATAGCCTTAACTATCGACAGGCCGATGCCGCTGCCTCCATACTCTCTGGTCCTGGCTTTATCCACTTTGTAAAATTTGATCCAGATCTTATCCAGATCTTCCTGAGGGATGGGATCCCCTGTATTAAAGACAGACACTCTTACCAGATCTCTCTTCTGAAGGATCTTTACCTCGATCTTTTTATCATAATCCACATGGTTCAAAGCGTTGGAAACATAGTTGGTCACTACTTCCTCGATCTTAAACTCATCCCCCCAGACATACACCGGATCCCGCTGCACAAAGCGCAGTTCCGCTTCTTTCTGGGAGGCAAGCAGCTGGGAAGAGTTTACCACGCCCCGGATCAGCTCCGTAATGTTGAACCGTTCCATGGTCACCTGGTCATTGCCGAATTCCAGCTGGTTCAAAGTCAGAAGCTTCTTCACCATATTGTTCATTTTGCCTGCTTCGTCAATGATCACGTCACAGTAAAACTCCCGGCTCTCCGGATCATCATTGATACATTCCTGGAGCCCTTCCGCATAGCCCTGGATCAGGGCGATAGGAGTCTTCAGTTCATGGGACACATTAGAAAGGAATTCCTTCCGCATTTCATCCACCTGGGTCTTTTTCTCGATATCCTTCTGCAGCTCATTATTGGCTGTTTTCAGTTCTGAAATTGTCCGCTCCAGTTCCTCAGACATAATATTCAGATTATTTCCCAGAACCCCCACCTCATCCTGGCTTGGGCTGTCATACTTTACGCTGAAATTCAGATTTGCCATCTCCTTGGAAAGCTCGGACAGACGGTGGAGAGGTTTTGTGATCCTTTCTGAGAGAAGAAGGACTGCCGCAGAGCTTAACAGGATCATCACCACTCCGATAGATAAATAAAACATATTAGAAATCCTGGCGCTTTCCTTAAGGCTCTCTATAGGGGTAGTGATAAGAAAAGAATCTCCATTATCCAAATCTCCAAACATATTGATAGAGTCTGTAATACTCTGTGTATTAACCCTTCGCTCCAGTATATACTGATCCGTTGAATTCAGGATCTGCTGATCTCCTTCCAGATTCAGGGGAATACCAAAGAGCAGCCGATCCCTCATATTCTCTGCATCCTTTGCGAAATGGTAAAGTATACGGGAGGAATCCTTATCCAGGATCACTACTGAAAGATTATTTTCCAGAAGATAGTTTCCGAAATCAGGCGTATTTAGGATATCATAGGAATCTGCCTCATTGATGGTATTGTAAGTATGATAAATGCATTTTTCTCTGGTGATGGTATAAACTCTTTCCAGAAAGAAAGTATTAAGCAGCAAAATAATGATCATAAAAAGGGCCATCATGCCGATAAAGGTCACTGCCAGCCGGTTTCTTATAGATTTTCCCACAAATTTTTTCATAAATTTCATGGTTTACACCTCAAATTTATATCCCATTCCCCAGATAGTCTTGATATATTCTCCCTTTTTTCCCATTTTGCTCCTCAGCTTTTTCACATGGGTGTCAATGGTACGGGCGTCGCCAAAATAATCATAGTTCCAGACGGAATTCAGGATCTTCTCTCTGGACAGGGCGATCCCCTGATTTTCCATAAAATAGGTAAGAAGCTCAAATTCCTTATAGCTCAGCTCCATGGGTTCACCGTCAATGGTGGCAATATGGGCAGATTTATTGATCTCGATTCCTCCTGCCTTCAGAATATCCTCTGCGCCTCTGGCGTTGGTTCGCCTGAGGATAGCCTCCACTCTGGCCACCAGGATCTTGGGACTGAAAGGCTTTGAGATATACTCATCTACTCCCAGTTCAAAACCCAGAAGCTCGTCTCTCTCATCCCCTCTGGCCGTAAGCATGATAATAGGCACCTTCGAATCCTTCCGGATCTCCCTGCAAACTTCCCAGCCGTCCATTTTGGGCATCATCACGTCCAGAATGATCAGCGAGATATCCTTTACTTCATAAAAAATATCCAAAGCTTCCTCTCCGTCTCCTGCTTCCAGAACCTCAAAATCCTGTTTCACCAGAAAATCCCGGACCAGTTTGCGCATCCTGCTTTCATCATCTACTACTAATATCTTACACTTATCCATAGTCTTATCCGCTCCTTTTTCTTTACTATATCAAAGAAATTTGTCCGAAATGTGAACGTTTCTCCTATTAGGATATTCTAGGAAAATTTCTCTGTCAAGAAGAAAGAATACCGATATCCTTTCTAATGAAAACCCGACTCCCTATGTAAAAATTATGGTTTTACTTCTATTATATATTGTAATAGATCCTGCACTCCCTTATAATCATTATATAGAAAAAAGGAAAAGATACCTTCCGGCAGCGGAAGGCATACAGCTTTAAGAGAGCGGGGTGGAACATTATGAGAAAAAGTAAAATTTTACTTTCCGGCGGAGTTCTTTTATGTCTGGTTCTGGCAGGCTGCGGTTCCGGCGGAAATGACAGTGGAGAGGAAGACAGTGGAAAGGGAAATGTAAAAGACGTGGTGGAGAATCTTTTTGAAGATCTGGATGATTCCCAATATGAGGCTTTACGCCAGACAGATGGCCAGGCTGTCTCGGATTCTGTCACCTCCACCGGCCTTCCCCAATGGGTAGAGGAAAGGTTCAAAGAAGCTATGACAGAAGAGGGGTACGCCTCTTTCACAGGAATGGCCTTTTATGAAATACCGGCAAAAGCTTATGAATCTCATAAAGAAATGGATCTGGAGGATCTGGATATCCAAAAAGACCAGGATTCTTATGAGATCAGCGGCACACTTAACCTGGGCTCCAGATCAGACGCAGATACTATAGATATACAGGGAACCGCCCAGACAGACGATCAGGGGCTGGTCAGCTATCTGGACATCAGCAATATTTCTGAAATCATAGAAAATCTGGAATCCTGATGTGCCGGTAAGCCTTAAGATGGCTCCTTATCTCCTGATACGCTTCCCCTGATTACCTCTCAGAGGCAGACAGATCAGTTTCTGCCTCTGAGTTTTTTCTGTCCGGAAATTAAGAGATCCGGATCCTGTTTCCGGCATAGATTTTATTGGGATCTGAAATCTGATTCAGTTCCTGAAGTCTTTTCACTGTGGTTCCAAACCTGGCGGCGATCCCTGAAAGGGTATCTCCGGAACGAATCGTATAATACTGAGCAGACGCCTGAGCGCCGGAAGGGATCCTCAGGGTCTGGCCAGGATAAATCCTGTCAGGATCAGAGATTCCGTTTATCTGAGCAAGCACCTGATAGGTGGTCCCGAATCTGGCGGCGATCCCCGAAAGGGTATCTCCTGCTTTTACCGTATAGACGGTCTGATCCTGGGAGGGACTGCCGGTAAGACGCAGTACCTGTCCGACATAGATCTTATCAGGGTCCGCAATACCATTCAGCGCCGCCAGCCGGCTCACTGTAGTTCCGAACCGGGCGGCGATCTCCGAAAGGGTATCTCCCGGCCGGACCGTATATTCTTTTGGGACAGAAGGCGCAGGTCCCGGTTTGGCGGTTCCTTTCCCATAGTCTTTATAACTGTAATCCTTATCACAGTCTCCGGAAATTCCCGGGACTTTTCCTGTGGAAGTATACTGCCACATAGCCATACCGGTGATAGAAGGTGCCGAAGCATATTGCGCGAACCAGAGATCATAAGGCAGGCGTCCCGTATCGAACATGGTCCGGTAATAATCCAGATTGGTATAATACATTGGTATATATCCTGCGGATTTAACTTTCTCACAGAAAGCAATAGTCATATCTGTCGCCAGGGTTTTCCCGATGGTAACTCCCTTCTGGGCCCCGTAACGGACTGTATCATATTCCAGATCATAGGCAATGGGCCAGGTGATCTTGTACTGCCCTGCCAGGGCAATACAGTACTCTGCTTCCCGGGCCGCCATCTGAGTCGTATAGGCATAGGAAAACCAGTAAATCCCAAAGGGAATGCCAAGCCGCTGACAGGCTGCCGCATTCTGGTGGAAATATGGGTCGACATTATTCTGCCCGTATCCGCCCCGGAGCATGGCAAATGAGATTCCTGCCTTTTTCACCTGATCCCAGTCTATAGCTCCCTGATAACGAGAGACGTCAATTCCATTTAAAGCCATATCCTTTCTCCTTTCTGATAAGAGGAGCCCTGTATTAAGGCTTCCTCTTATGTATCATATGATTCCGGTCAAAATTGGGTTATATATTTCATACCTTGACAAGGGGAGAAAAACATTATAAGATTAATATGCTTTAAAAAACTTGTGGAAGCGCGGATTGTATTGCGTTGCAGGAAAAGCTTTCCTTATATTTTTTTTATACGAGGGCTTGTACTGGTTTCGACGGGGGTTTTGAAGTTGAGGAAGCCATCCGCAGACTCCGGGACTGCGTATCAACCTGGAACTTAAATATAAACGCAAACAATAATAGAGTAGCGTTAGCTGCCTAATTGCAGCTTGTCAGCCCCGAACCGCCCGCTGTCCGGGAATCTGGCATCAAACTTGCGGGGAACTTCACTTTCAAAGCTTTGAGATTGGGGAAGATTTTATGAAGCTACTAAGCGCGGCAGCCTGTTATCCGGCGGCTGTGTAAGGGAATGTTAAAAGAATAACTGTGATGGGAGACGCTTCAAGGGATAGACTTTCGGACAGGGGTTCGATTCCCCTCAGGTCCATAAAAGAGTTGAGTTAAAAGCAGAGCAGATCTGTTTTTAGATCAGCTCTTTTTCTTTAAATATTTCTATTTTTCTGTCTTATTTTATTCAGAAAAATAAAGTTTTACAAAAGAAGGAGAACTCCGGCGATGGATCCCGGAAAATAATGCCTATGATCAAAAGAAAAGATTTAAAACAAAAAGGGAAGTATTCCCTGAAAAAACATTACCTGATCTTTGCAGCTGTCTGTCTGATCTCTGCCTTTCTGGCTTCAGAATTCAGCGGCTCCCTGAATTTTTCCACACTTCGGAATTACCAGGAGATTTCTGCCCATCCAGAAGAATATACCGAACTTTCTTCTGTTTCCAAAAGAGGTATCGGCTGGAATGAAGTTTTGGAAGATGTTCTCACGGATCATCTGGAAGAAGGAAGACAGCTTTCTGAAGATCTTCAGGAACAGGCGGTGGCCCGGTCTCTGGAAGGCAATCCAATGTTCGGCCGTACCAGAGGCGTACTGTCCAGTATCATCAATCAGTTCAGTTCCGGCTCTATCCTGGTTACCTTCGCCGCTGCCGTAAATTCTCTTACAGGTACAGAAAAAGGAGGGATCGTCATCCTGATCCTTCTCGGGACTGCAGGATTATTTGCTTTCTGGTTTTTCATACAGAATACTTTCGGTGTTATTCTTCGCCGTATTTTCCTGGAAGGCCGTATTTATGAAAAAGTTCCTATTTTCCGTTTTCTTTATCTTTTAAGGATAAAGAAATGGATGAAAGCCTCCTGGAATATGCTGGTCAAATATATTTATCAGTCCCTCTGGTCCCTGACCATTATCGGCGGGCTCATTAAGCATTATTCCTATTTTCTTGTTCCCTACATTATTGCGGAAAATCCTGATATGACCGCCAATCAATCTATTACGCTGTCGAGGAAATTAATGAAGGGCCACAAATGGGAATGTTTTCTCCTGGAGTTATCCTTTTTAGGATGGATGATCCTGGGAGCGCTGACTCTTGGGATCTTTAATGTGCTTTTTACAAATCCATATAAAACTGCTGTTTTTACCGAATATTATGTTCAGCTTCGGAAAAAGGGAAAAGAAAACAATATCCCTCTTGTGGAATATCTCAATGATGCTTATCTCTATAAAAAAGCAGACGCTCTGGATCTGACAGAAAAATATGTAGATATTTTAGATATCATGGAAACTCCTCCCCTTGAAGTGCCCGGCCTTCCCGGCCTGAAAGGTTTCCTGGCCAAGAATTTCGGCATTCTACTCTTCTGGGGAAAACAGGAAAAACACTATGAAGCGGTCCAGGCCCGTCAGATAAAAAATAAAGAATTGTCAGACGCAGTCAAAGGTCTTGTGTATCCTTCCCGTCTGTTCCCTATTCCGGAAGAGGAAAAAAGGGTCCAGGCAGAAACCCTCAACTATACGCGGCAGTACAGTATCTGGTCACTGCTGATCATTTTCCTGGGCTTTTCCATCTTCGGCTGGCTTTGGGAAGTAACGCTCCATCTGGTCACTTCCGGGGAGTTTGTAAACCGGGGCTTTCTAAACGGCCCATGGATCCCCATTTATGGAAGCGGTGCTGTGCTGATCCTGACACTTCTGTACAGGCTCCGGAAAAATCCGGCCGCAGAATTTTTTGCTGCCGTTGTCCTCTGCGGCTTCCTGGAATATATGACATCACTGCTCATGGAAATATTCAATGACGGGACTAAATGGTGGGATTACAGCGGCTATTTTCTGAATCTCCACGGGCGGATCTGCGCGGAGGGCCTGCTGGTATTCGGCGTAGGCGGCATGATCGTAGTCTACATCCTGGCGCCCCTTATAGATAATTTTATCCATAAGGCCAATGAGGGCGCCGTGAAGGTCACAAGCCTGGTCCTCCTCCTTCTGTTCTGTATAGATATGCTGTTTTCTCAATTCCGTCCAAATGAAGGCGCGGGGATCACAGATATCGAAGCCAGTTATTTAGAATCCTCAGATCAGAAAATTCTTTAATACTCCGGAATAAAAAATCTGCCTTGCAGCCTGGTGCAGGAGCGCCAAAACTGCAAAGCAGATTTTTATTTATTCTATCTTCTTTTTATTCCATATCCAGATGACAGGCTACAAAGTGTCCCGGCCGTGCTTCTCTAAGCTTAGGCGACTCTGTATGACATTTCTCTGTTGCATACTTACATCTGTTCGCAAAAGGACAGCCTGGTTTAGGATTAATAGGACTTGGCACATCTCCGGAAAGAACACTTGCTTCCTTCTGTGCTTCCTTATCCGGATCCGGGATAGGAACAGAAGCCAGCAGAGCCTGGCTGTAAGGATGAAGTGTATGTGCGTAGATCTCATCACTGTCTGCCAGTTCCACCAGATTTCCCAGATACATAACCGCGATACGGTCAGAAATATATTTTACAATGTTCAAGTCATGGGCAATGAACATATAAGTAAAACCATGGGTTTTCTGAAGATCCTTTAACAGGTTGATGATCTGGCTCTGAATGGAAACGTCCAAAGCGGAGATCGGCTCGTCGCAGACGATAAATTCCGGTTCTACCGCCAGGGCACGGGCAATACCGATACGCTGACGCTGACCGCCGGAGAACTCATGAGGGAAACGGTTGGCATGCTCTCTGTTAAGGCCTACTGTCTCCAGAAGCTCATAGACTCTCTTAGTACGTTTTTCCTTATCGTACATCTTATGGATCTCCATACCCTCGGCGATAATGCTTCCAACGGTCATACGCGGATTCAGAGAAGCATATGGATCCTGGAAAATGATCTGTGCTTTTCTGGAATATGCATAACGGTCCTTGGTATGCTTCATGTTCACTTCTTTTCCGTTATACAGGATCTTACCTTTTGTGGCAGGGTAAATACCCATTACCACACGTCCCAGGGTGGATTTTCCACAGCCGGACTCACCAACTACACCCAGGGTCTCACCTTTATAGATGTCAAGGGAAATATCATTTACTGCCACCAGAGTCCTTCCCTTTCCCACATGGAAATGTTTGGACACATGGTCTAATGTGATCAGTTTATCCATTTACCTTTCCCTCCTTTGCTCCCGGGAAATCCGGGTGAAGTCTCCAGCAGGAAGCGGTATGTCCCTCTCCCAGCTCAAATACCGGCGGCTGATTTGCCTTGCAGATCTTCATGCAGTGCTCACACCGGCTGGCAAATCCGCAGCCCTGCGGGGGGGCGTACAGATCCGGAGGCGTACCAGGGATAGAGATCAGCTCTTCGTCTTTCTTCGTATCAATGGTAGGAAGGCTGCGAAGAAGAGCTACTGTATAAGGATGTCCCGGATTGTAGAAGATATCTCTTACAGATCCTCTCTCCACGATCTTTCCTGCATACATTACAGATACTTCATCTGCCAGATTTGCCACAACACCCAGGTCGTGGGTGATCAGGATGATAGCAGTCTTTGTCTCCTCTTTGATCTTTGCCATAAGCTGCATGATCTGGGCCTGGATGGTCACGTCCAGAGCCGTGGTAGGCTCATCAGCAATGAGGAGCTGAGGATTACATGCCAGAGCCATAGCGATCATGGCTCTCTGGCGCATACCGCCGGAAAACTCATGAGGATACTGTTTTGCTCTTTCCTCAGGATTGGGGATCTGCACCAGTTTCAGCAGACGGATAGCTTCTTTCTCCGCGTCTGCTTTTGCGATCTTCTTTTTCTTTACCAGAGTCTCGGTAAGCTGTTTTCCGACCTTCATGGTAGGATTCATACAGGTCATAGGATCCTGGAAGATCATACTTACCAGCTGTCCTCTGATAGACTGCATTTCCTTTTCGCTGGCGGCTACGATATCTTTGCCGCACAGATCAATGCTTCCCTCCTTGATACGGGCGGGCGGCATGGGGTTTAATTTCATGATCGTCTGGGCGGTAACGCTCTTTCCACAACCGGATTCACCAACAATGGCCATTACCTCCCCTTTCTTCACCTCCAGGCTGACGCCGCGGACAGCGTGCACCTCTCCTGCATAAGTATCGAAGGAAACATGGAGGTTATCGATCTTTAATACGTTTTCCATTTTCTTACCTCCTTAATTTCGGGTCGAATGCGTCGCGGAGCTGGTCGCCCAGCAGGTTAAAGGACAGCATAGTCACACAGATAAACAGCGCCACTACAACAAGCTGCGTAGGATACATCTGGAACACCTGGATGGCGTTGTTAGCCATCATACCCCAGGAAGACTGAGGCGGAGCGATACCAAGACCCAGCATAGACAGGAAGGCCTCGGTAAAGATCACGTTGGGGATATCCAGAGTGATGTTTACAATGATCACACTTAATACATTGGGGACCAGATGTTTGCCGATGATCCGGGCCGGAGAAGCTCCCATGGATTTTGCCGCGATAACAAATTCCTGTTCCTTTAAGCTGACCACCTGCCCTCTTACCAGACGGGCCATACCGGTCCAGCCGGTAAGGGAATAAGCCACGATGATCGTACCCAGTCCTCTTTCCATAACCGTCATCAGCAGGATAACGATGATCAGGTAAGGGATACCGCTGATGATCTCCAGGATACGCATCATGACGGTATCTACCGCGCCGCCGAAGTATCCGGAAATACCGCCGTACAAAACGCCGATAAAGCAGTCGATAAGGGCTACGGCAATAGCGATAGTCAGAGAGATCCGGGCGCCGTACCATACTCTGGCGAATACGTCACGGCCAAGGTTATCGGTTCCGAAAATATGCATCTGTCCGGTCACAGAGTCCGGAGACATAATGGGTTTATTCTGGAAAGCAACGTTCTGCTGCTCATAGCTAAAAGGACAGATCATAGGAAGGAAGATCGCTCCCAATATGATCAGTGCCAGGATCGTCATACAGACGATGGCCACTTTACTCTTCCTGATACGGTTCCAGGCGTCTTTCATAAAGCTGATGGAAGGACGGGCGATGGCTTCCATGGAAGAAGCATCGGAACCGATCACTTCAAAAGCATCTCCTCCGATCTTTCCGCTGACGTCGTAAGGAGTGTACTTCGGGGCCTGCACCGCCTGCATCTTTTTCTTTTTTGCCATTGTGCTTTACTCCTTTCTTCCTGTCAGTTTGATACGTGGATCGATGAGACCGTAGATAATATCTACCACCAGGTTCGCCAGGATCAGGAAAGTTCCGTAAAATACCGTGGTACCTGCGATCAGCGTATAATTGTTGGTCTGTACACTGGTTACAAAATATTTGCCCAGACCCGGGATTGCAAAAATGTTCTCCACTACAAAAGCTCCGGTAAGAACAGCCGCCACTAAAGGACCCATAACTGTGATAACCGGCATAATGGCGTTGCGGACAGCATGTCTCCAGATGATCTGTCTCTGGCTCAGGCCTTTTGCCTTTGCGGTCTTAATGTAGTCCTGGCTCAGTACGTCCAGCATACTGGTACGCATGAGACGGCTCACCGTAGCCATGGAGCCAAAGGCCAGGGCAAAGGCGGGCAGGATCTTGCTGTGCCAGTCTGTCCAGCCTACGATAGCAAACACCTGGGTTCCGGTTGCCTGTCCCAGCTTCAGAGCCAGGAAATACTGAAGGATAGCGCCCATGATAAAGGAAGGCACAGATACGCCTACCAGAGCCAGGAACATAGCGCCGCTGTCCCAGGCACTTCCTCTCTTTACTGCGGCCACGATGCCCAGCAGGATACCCATGATAAAGGCAAAAAGCAGGGCCCGGATACCCAGGTCAAAAGAGACAGGAAAAGCCTCCTTGATAATATCGGTTACCGCTCTTCCGTCCGGTATGGAAATACCGAAGTCTCCGTGAAGGGCATTGCCAATGTACATCACAAGCTGCTGAAGCACCGGTTTATCCAGACCGTATTTCGCTTTCAGGGCTTCCATAACCGTATCGGGAATATCTTTTCCGCCGGTAAAGGGATCTCCCGGAAGCAGCTGCATCAGAAGGAAGGTAACACTTGTCAGAACTAAGATCGTGATAAAGGAATAAACAATTCTCTTTAAAATGTAGCGTAACTGATTCGCCAAGATAACAGCTCCTTTCTTTTATCTTTTTGTGTTTTTTTGCTTTACTGTTTATGTAAATCGCAAAGCTCCTTTGCGATTTACATAAACAGACAGGAGCCCTGCCGGGGACCTCCCAGCCCCCTGGCAACGGCTCCTATCCGTTAAATCACTTTATACCTTTGTCAGCCGTATAAATCTCAATTATTCTGCTGCTTCTTCTGTCTCGGTTTCTGCTGTTTCTGCAGAGCTGTCAGAGGAAGAAGAATTTGCGTCTGTAAAGTCGAATTCCTGGAATCCGGTACGAGTCATATTCTGGATCTTATCAGATACCGCATAAGTTACACCGCTGAAGTACAGTGGGTAGATAGCTGCATCTGTACTTGTAACCAGCTTCTCAGCCTGTGCCAGCATATCCTGACGTGCAACAGCGTCTCCTTCTACCAGAGCGCTTGCGATCAGGTTGTCATATTCTGCGTTAGAATATTTACCATAGTTATTTCCGTTGGTAGTTGTGAACATATCCAGGAATGTCATCGGGTCATTGTAGTCTGGTGACCAGCCTGCATATACCATATCGAAATCACCGTTGTCCATAGAATCCAGACGGGATTTGAACGGCTGCGGTGTGATCTCTACGTCAATGCCCAGAACCTCTTTCCACTGTGCCTGGAAGAACTCAGCGTCTCTCTGTCCGCTTGTCTGGTCGTCGCAGAGAATGGACAGGTGCAGATCTTCTGCTTTCAGTCCTGTTTCCTGAAGACCCTGTTCAAAGGCTTTCTTCGCTTCTTCTGCATTGTAGGATACTACATCACCTACAGCGTCACGGTATTTCTCGCCGTTAGCGCCGGTAATAGTGGTAGGTACCAGACCGGTAGCCGGAACAGAACCGTTTCTCAGGATATCGTCGCACAGACTCTGTGTATTGATGGCCATACCAAGACCTCTGCGGATGTTGGCGTTGTCCAGACCTTTGTCTGTTTTCAGAGTATTGAACTGGATGTACCAGTTTCCGTTGTCTACATAGCTCTCGGTTGTCATGTTCAGAGTTTCTGCCTGATCCATCTGATCCGCATTCAGGTTGATACAGTCTACCTGTCCGCCCTGGAAAGCGTTCATACGGGTATTGGCATCATTCATCATTGTATATTTGATAGTTCCAACTGCACATCTGTCCGGATCATAGAAATCAGGATTCTGTGTCAGTGTGATGTGGTCGTTGTGTGTCCACTCGGAAATTGTGTAAGGACCGTTTGTTACCAGCTTGTCAGCGTCGTCTCCGTATACGTCAGCGCCGATCTCCTCATAACCTTTCTGGTTTACCGGATAGTAAGAAGCAAAGGAGAATAAGTGCTCTGCGTATGGGATCGGGTTCTCGAAGGTTACTTCCAGTGTGTAATCGTCAAGAGCCTTAACACCTAATTCAGAAGGATCCATAGTTCCTTCATATACTTCGTTACCGTTTAACAGGTTGTCGTAAACGATAAATGCATAGGAAGAAGCTGCTTCCTTGCTGCAGATCGTCTGATAAGAGAACACAAAGTCGTGTGCCGTTACAGGCTCGCCGTTTGTCCACTTTGCATCCTGACGAAGTTTCATGGTGTAAGTACGTCCGTCTTCGCTTACCTGTGTATCCTCGGCCAGATCAGGAACCGGAGTGTCGTTTTCATCCAGCTTGTACAGACCTACCATGATCTCACGGAGAATATCCCCGGAAGCAACGTCTGTAGTCAGGATACTGTTCAATTCAGGGGGTTCTGCACGAAGGTCCACTACATAAGTATCGTCTTCCGCAGTTCCCGGAAATGCTGAACTGCTTGTTTCAGTTCCGTCGCTGGCTGCCTTGGAGTCTGAACCGCTGTTAGAGCCAGAACCGCCGCATGCGCCTAAGGACAGAACCATGGCGCTGGCTAATGCCATTGCTAAGATTTTTTTCATTTTCATCTTAGAATTCCTCCCTTTCTGATGTCTCAATCTTGATCGCAGAAACTATTTCTTCCGCTTTTTTGCTTTACTATAGAAAACCAAACCTTATAGGTCTGCTATAGCGATTGAGCAATCTTCTTTATTATAATAGAATCTGCATTTTTGTCAACCGTTTCCGCCAAAATAATCGATTTTGTGTATTTTTGACAAAGACATCTATCTTTTCATGGCAGTATATTTTATACTTCTTTTTCCAGATTTTCCACGATTTTTCTTATAGTGCCGTCAGCAAAAGGGGAGTCGATCCCAACCTCTTTAAGAAGCTCTGTATGAAACTTTGAAGCGGACATCCTGCATAATTTCAGATAGCTCTTCCATGCCGCCTTATAATCCCTGTCCATCCAGGCTTTATATTCAAAGGCGCAGAGCTGGGCGATGACATAGTCAATATAGTACAGAGGGAAACTATAGATATGGTGCTGCTTCTGCCAGAAAGCCCCTTTTTCAAAAAAGGGCAGGCCGGCGTAATCCAGATGGGGTCTGTAAACCTTTTCCAGCTTTTTCCACACTTCTTTGCGCTCCTGAGGGCTCATTTCCGGATGATCATAGACTTCGTGCTGGAACTCATCTACCATACAGCCGTAGGGCACAAACATCACTGCTTCCTCCAGGTGCATACGGGTGTAATCCTCTGTAGTATCCTTATCAAAAAACAGATGATACCAGGGCTCTGTAAAGAATTCCATGGACATAGAATGGATCTCGGCAGTTTCCATTCCTATATCCGCATGTTCCCGGATAGGGTCCGCCGCTGCCAGATAGCCCTGGAAAGCATGGCCGCATTCATGGGTCATTACATCCACGTCTCCGCTGGTCCCGTTAAAATTTGCAAAGATAAAAGGCGCTTTATAATCCGGCAGGTATGTCATATATCCCCCTACTGCTTTTGTCTTTCTGCCAAAAACATCCAGCAGTTCATTCTCCATCATAAAGTCAAAAAATTCTTTTGTTTCCGGGGACAGTTCTTCATACATCTGCTGCCCTGCCGCCAGGATCTCCTCCGGGGTTCCCTTGGGGCTTGGACTGCCATCGGGACCGTATACCTGCTCATCTGAGTAAGTCATATGTTCCAGGCCAAGACGTTTCCTTCTTTTTTCATAAAGGCTTTCTGAGAAGGGAACAAAAACCTCCTTCACCTGACGGCGGAGATTCTCTACTTCTTCTCTTCCATAGCAGTTTCTCTGCATACGAAGGTATCCCAGAGGTGTATAAGTCTCAAATCCCAGTTTTTTTGCCTGGAGAGTCCGGTTCTTCACCAGCTTATCATAAAGTTCATCCAGCTTATCCTCGATACTGAGGAAAAACTCATTCTGTTTTTCGCAGGCCTTTCTCCTGATCTTGGGATCTTTGCTTTTTAAATAAGGCGTCAAAAGAGACAGGTTCAGTATCTCTCCATCCCAGTCGATCTTGGCTCCTGCCAGGAGCTTTTCATATTCTGTTACCAGGGCATTCTCTTCCTGCATGAGAGGAACGATCTCATCTGATACAGACTTCATGGCGATCTCAATATTTTTAAAGGCCACAGGTCCGATCTTTTCTTCCAGCACCCTCCGGTAAGGAGAGGAGAAAAGTTCTTTCTGATAAGCGATACAAAGATTAGAATAAGCCGGTGTTTCCCGGTCATAGTAATCCTGTTCCTCCTGATAAAACTGATCTGTGGTATCGATGGAGTGACGGATGGAACACAGAGTAGCCTGGGTGGTCACCCGGTCTGTTAAAGCATAATACTTTTTATGGATCTCAAACTGTTCCTCTCCGCTTTTTGCCTCTTGCAGGGCTTTGATCAGTCCTGTAAGCTCTTCTCTGGCTTTTTCAAAATCAATCCTCTCATAAGGCATATCCTTAAATTTCATAGGCTCTGACTTCCTTTCTGTCTCTTTATCTTTAATAAAGATTTTTCACTTTAAATTCCCGCTCGGCTTCTCTTCTCTGATCCTTCTTGGCAATATCCTGACGCTTGTCATAAAGTTTTTTACCTTTGGCGACGCCGATCTCCACTTTCACCAGGCTGCCTTTAAAATAAACCTTTAAAGGGACCAGAGTATACCCCTTTTCCCGGATCTTGCCCTCAATCTTCCGTATCTCGTAAGAATGAAGAAGAAGCTTGCGCACCCTTAAGGGGTCCTTATTAAATATGTTTCCCTTTTCATAGGGACTGATATGCATGCCCCATACAAAAACTTCTCCTTTGTCAATCTGGACAAAGGACTCTTTGATGCTGCATCTTCCCATGCGCAGAGATTTCACCTCGGTTCCCACCAGTTCGATCCCTGCCTCGTAGGTGTCCTCTATAAAGTAATCATGATAAGCCTTTTTATTATTGGCGATCAGACGAATCCCTGATTCTTTAGCCATATTCTAATCCTCCTTATTCTGCCAGGACAAAATCTACGGACCTCTCTCTGGGATCTGCTTCTGATACCCGGACGGTCACTTTCTGTCCCATGGAAAAACTTCTTTTATTTTTCTCCCCTGTAAGGGTATACCGGGAGGGATCATAGATATAATAATCATCGGTAAGAGAATTTACATGAACCAGACCCTCTACTGTATTAGGAAGCTCTACATAAAAACCCCAGTCTGTCACACCGGAGATCACTCCCTCAAAGACTTCTCCGATATGGCTTTCCATATATTCTGCCTTCTTCATCTTAACAGTCTCCCGCTCCGCTTCCTGGGCTCTCCGTTCCATGGTGCTGGACTGGAGGGCTACCTGATCCAGGATATCCTCGTAGTGACGGATCTTGGCCTCTGTCATCTTGCCTCGAAGATTTTCCTTAATGATCCGGTGGATCTGAAGATCCGGATACCGGCGGATCGGGGAAGTGAAATGACAGTAGTATCTGGCTGCCAGGCCAAAATGCCCGGTACACTGGGTGGTATATTTTGCCTGCTTCATAGAACGGAGTATTAGCCGTGAGAAGAAAGGCTCTGACCCGGTGCCTTCCAGCTCTTTTAAGATCTTCTGGATCTCTTTTGGCTGTATCTCTTCTTTGCTTTTTTTCACTTTCACTCCTGCTTTGTGGACCAGCTCCAGCACCGGCTCCATCTTTTCCATATCCGGATTTTCATGGGTACGGTATACAAAAGGGATCTCTGCCTGAGCATATTCCTGGGCTACCGTTTCATTGGCCGCCAGCATGAAATCTTCAATGATCCTGGTTGCCACATTCTGTTCATAGGGATAGATACGGACCGGTTTTCCATTTTCATCCAGTTCTACCTTGGTCTCCGGGAAATCAAAATCAATGGCACCCCGTTTTTTTCTCCGCTTTCTAAGCAGGGCAGACAGCTCCTCCATCTGGAAAAACATAGGCACCAGCTCCTGATACCGTCTGGTAACTTCCGGATCTTCCTTTTTCAGGATCTTCTTCACATCTGTATAGGTCATCCTTTCATTTACATGGATCACCGTCTCCGCAATACCATGGGATACCACTCTTCCTTTCTCATCAATATCCATAAGACAGCTGAGTGCCAGACGGTCTTCCCCGGCATTTAAAGAACAGATCCCGTTGGAAAGTTTCTTCGGCAGCATGGGGATCACCCGGTCTACCAGATAAACGCTGGTCCCTCTCTTCAGAGCTTCCCTGTCCAGGGCACTGCTGTACTGGACGTAATTACTCACATCTGCGATATGGACGCCCAGATGGAACAGATTACCTTCCTTTGTAAGAGACACTGCATCATCCAGGTCTTTGGCGTCCTCTCCATCGATGGTGACCATAGTCACATCCCGCAGGTCCAGACGTCCGTAAAAATCTCCTTCATTAAGGGTTTCCCGTATTTTCTCCGCCTGGTTTAATACCCTTTCCGGAAATTCCATGGGGAGTCCGCAGCTTCTGGCCACGCTGAGCACATCAATTCCCTTTTCTCCGGGACTTCCCAGCACTTCAACAATCTTTCCCTCCGGGGATCTTTTGCTGGTGCCATAGTCCCGGATCCTGACCACTACTTTATCCTGGTCTCTGGCTCCCAGGAAATTTTCCTTCTGTATAAAAATATCTCTCAGAAATCTCTGATTATCCGGTACTACAAAGCCAAAACCGGAAGATTCCTGAAAGGTGCCTACGATCTCTTCCATCCCTCTTTCCAGGATCTTCACTACCCGTCCTTCCCGCCTTTTTCCCGGCCGCTCTTCTTTTTTCAGAAGGATCTGGACCTGATCCCCGTGAAAGGCTCCTCCGGTCTCTTCCTCAGGGATAAAAACATCTTCTCCTTCTTCTTCTGACAGTTCCACAAAGCCAAATCCTCTTGGATGTGCGATGAAAGTCCCTGTAAGATACCGGTCTTTCTTCTTCCGGTTTTTTTCTTCTTTTTTCTCCTTTTTTTCTTTTTTATTCTCCTGCTTCTGCCGGTCTTTTCTTCTTTTTTCCTGATCTTCCGGTAAGGTCCTTACCGCCTCATATCTGCCTCTTTTGTTGATGGTGATCTTTCCTTCTTCCAGGAGCATGTCCAGGACCTTATGAAGTTCTTCTCTTTTTCCCGCGGGCACCTGAAGCAGGATCGCCAGCTCTTTTGCCCGCATAGGCTGATATTCCTTACAGCAGATCAGATCGTATACGATTTTTTTCCTTTTTTTAGTTTGTTGATTTTTCTTCAAATTTGCCTCCACAAAGAAAAGGCTGCCCCACTAAACCTCTCCCGTTTAATGCAACAGCCTCACGCTTAAAAATTCAGATTTAATACTAAAGCCAGCACGAAAAATAAAACTCCCATGATCCGTGTAGCCTTCACCAAAGCACCTTCCATGGAGCGGCCTTTATTTCTTCCCCAGTAGGTCTCGGCCATTCCGGCGATGCTTCCAAGTCCCTGAGATTTTCCTTCCTGCATCAGAATGATCACAGTCAGTCCTATACAATCAATAACGAAAAGGATCGTCAAAACAATTCTCAATATCTCCACTGTAACACCTCCTACCTGTTAAACACAACAAGTTTAACACAAGGCAGATAGGATTTCAACCGTTTTTTCTCATGTTTTTTCCGGCTGTCCAGCGGCCGCATCGATTGACCACAACCCAGCAGATGAAAAATCAGGCAAGTGATATGGCCGGTTATTACTTATTTACTGTACCAGGTACAGGGCGTGGCTGCCCAGCCGGTCTTCAATAGCCAGAAGCCGGTTATACTTGGCTGTTCTTTCGCCTCTGCAGGGAGCCCCGGTCTTGATCTGTCCTGCTCCCACAGCCACTGCCAGATCTGCGATAAAAGTGTCTTCACTCTCTCCCGAACGGTGGGAGATCACAGCATTCCACCCAGCCTTCTGGGTCATACGCACAGCCGCTATGGCCTCTGTAAGGGTTCCGATCTGGTTCACCTTGATTAGAACCGCGTTTCCCGCCTTTTCACAGATACCTCTGCGGATCCGCTTTACATTGGTCACAAAAAGATCGTCTCCCACAAGCTGTACTCTTCCCCCCAGCTTCTCGGTCATCAGTTTCCATCCGCTCCAGTCATCCTCCCAGAGACCGTCTTCTATAGAAATGAGAGGATATTCTCCTGCAAGCTTTTCATAGTACTCTACCATTTCTTCTGCTGTCCGGATCACTTTCTCCCCTTTCATGGAGGACTCTCCCGGGAAATAGTAGGCGTTTTCCTTTTCCAGATAGAGCTCGCTGGCCGCCGCATCCATGGCAAAGGAGATCTCTTTCCCCGGTTCATAGCCTGCCTCCCGGACTGCCAGACTCATAAGTTCAAATATTTCTCTGGCATCTTTTACATCAGGAGCAAATCCGCCCTCGTCCCCTACTCCGGTGGACAGGTTCCTGTTTTTCAGGATCTCCTTTAATTTCTGGTAAGTCTCTCCGCACATGCGAAGGCCTTCTTTAAAACAGCAGGCTCCTGTAGGCATGATCATAAATTCCTGAAAATCCACGGTGTTATCCGCATGCTTTCCTCCATTTAAAATGTTCATCATGGGCACAGGCATACGGTCTGTGATACAGCCGCCCAGATACTGATATAAAGGCAGCCTGAGAGCTTTCGCCGCCGCGTCTGCTACAGCCAGGGATACCCCCAGAGTAGCGTTGGCTCCCAGATGTTCTTTATTCTCTGTCCCGTCTGCTTCCAGGATCAGCTGATCGATCTGACTCTGATCCAGGGCATTCTCTCCCAGAACCGCATCTGCCAGCTTGGCATTTACATTGTTTACCGCTTTCTGCACGCCCAGTCCCTGGTATCGTTTCTCCCGGTCCCGAAGTTCCAGAGCTTCAAACTTCCCGGTTGAGGCGCCGGAAGGCACGATGGCTCTGCCGGTATATCCGTCTCTTCCCACAACGCCTTCGCCTACAGTTACTTCCACTTCTACCGTAGGATTTCCTCTTGAATCCAGCACTTCTCTTGCGTATACTTTCCTGATGGGCAAATATCTTTCCATGGCAATACCTCCTGCTTATTTTCTGTCTTCACGCTTCGTATCTTTTCTGTATTCTGTTTTCCGGGGTATTTTTTACTTTTTTTCTCTTTCTGTATGGAACTTCTCCTCTATAGTGTTTATAAACTTTAGCCTATGGTCTTTTTGCTCTGTCTCATACTTTCTCTTATCCCATGGATAATATGCCCCGGATCTTATTTCTCAAACCAGGTATTTTTCTGGAAACAGATTTTTCCTGTAGGTATTCAGTTCTTTTATGTATGTGGTTCTGGAATATTGGCCGAATGGCCGGATCTGAAAATGAATGATGGAACTGTGATTACATCATAGCATTTGGTCTCCGGAAAAACAATACCGGAATACTTTACAAAATCCGCAGGCCTGAAACCTGCGGATTTTAGTAAGTTTTAAATTTTTTATTTTTTGATCAGCAGAGACTTTCCTGTCATTTCTGCCGGCTGCTCCATACCCATCAGCTCGATAAGGGTCGGCGCGATATCTGCCAGGCAGCCGCCTTCTCTCAGTGTATAAGAAGGATCTGCATTTACCAGGATAAAAGGTACCGGATTGGTTGTATGAGCAGTGAAAGGCGCTCCTGTCTCATAGTCTACCAGCTGCTCAGCATTTCCGTGGTCTGCACAGATGAACATCTGGCCGTCCACTTCCTTGATAGCCTCTACTGCTCTTCCCACGCACTCATCTACCGTCTCGATAGCTTTGATGGCTGCGGATTCTACTCCGGTGTGGCCTACCATATCCGGATTTGCGAAGTTAATGATGATCACATCATATTTTCCGGATTTGATGGCTTCTACCAGTTTATCGCATACTTCGTAAGCGCTCATTTCAGGCTTCAGGTCGTAAGTGGCAACCTTTGGAGATTTTACCAGGATCCTGTCTTCTCCTTCATTTGGCTCTTCTACGCCGCCGTTAAAGAAGAAAGTTACATGAGCATATTTCTCTGTCTCAGCGATACGGGCCTGTTTCAGACCATTGGCTGCAAGAAATTCTCCGAAAGTATTTTTAATAGATACTTTGTGGAATGCCACTTCTGTATTTGGAATGGTAGGATCATATTCGGTAAAGCATACATAGGTAAGATCCAGTCTCTTCTCTCTTGCAAATCCGTCAAACTCATCTGCGCAGAAAGCTCTGGTGATCTCTCTGGCTCTGTCAGGACGGAAGTTAAAGAAGATCACGGAATCTTTATCCTGAATGGTTCCTACCGGTTTTCCATCTTTTACGATTACTGTAGGAACCACAAATTCGTCTGTCTTCCCTTCTTCATAAGAAGCTTTCACAGCACATACCGGGCATTCCGCCTGAACGCCTTCGCCCTTTGTCAGAGCTTTATACGCCAGCTCTACACGGTCCCAGCGGTTATCTCTATCCATGGCATAGTAACGTCCCATTACGGAAGCAACCTGTCCTACGCCCAGTTCTTTCATCTTGTCATTCAGTTCCTGGATATAGCCTTTGCCTCCTGTAGTAGGCGTATCTCTTCCGTCCAGGAAGCAGTGTACGAATACTTTTTCCAATCCTTCTCTCTTAGCCAGTTCCAGCAGCCCGAAGAGATGTGTGATATGGCTGTGAACGCCGCCGTCAGAAAGGAGTCCGAAAAGATGAAGGGCTGCATTATTTTCCTTTGCGTTATGAACCGCCTTTAAAAGCGCCTCATTCTTAAAGAAATCTCCGTCCTGGATCTCTTTGGTGATCCTTGTAAGCTCCTGATATACGATACGGCCGGCGCCCATATTCAGATGTCCTACCTCAGAGTTTCCCATCTGTCCCTCAGGAAGACCAACAGCCATACCGCTGGCATTTCCTTTTACGAATGGGCACTGAGACATCAGCTGGTCCATAATCGGTGTCTTCCCTTCGCATACGGCATTGGCCTCACAGTTATTATTCAGACCATATCCATCCAGGATCATTAATACGGTTGGTTTTTTACTCATGACGATTTCTCCTTTATCTCAAATTTCTTTTTTCCTTATGTCCGTTTCTTATTTTAACAGAATTACAGGATTTTTCAATGGATTTATAATACCTTGGAAAGAAATTCCCGCAGCCTCTGATTTTTCGGACAGGCAAAAAATTCTTTTGGAGGAGCGTCCTCCTGGATATTCCCGCCGTCAATAAAGAGTACCCTGCTGGCTACTTCTCTGGCAAATCCCATCTCATGGGTCACCACTACCATGGTCATACCGGTCTCGGCCAGCTCTTTCATGATCTCCAGCACCTCTCCTACCATCTCCGGATCCAGTGCGGAAGTTGGTTCATCGAAAAGCATCACATCCGGATTCATAGCAAGAGCCCGGGCAATAGCGATCCTCTGCTTCTGTCCTCCAGAAAGACTGCCTGGGTAGGCATCTGCCTTGTCCGGAAGGCCTACTCTCGTAAGAAGCTCTTCTGCCTTTTTAGAAGCCTCCTCCGGCGTCATAAGCTTCAGGGTCACAGGGGCCAGCATGATGTTTTCCTTCACTGTCTTATGAGGAAACAGATTAAACTGCTGAAATACCATTCCGATCTTCTGCCGGTGGCGGTTAATATCCACCTTAGGATCTGTAATATCCACGTTTTCAAATAAGATCCTTCCTCCTGTAGGGACCTCCAGAAGGTTCAGAGAACGGAGAAAAGTGGATTTTCCCGAACCGGACGGGCCGATGATAGCCACTACCTCGCCTTTATGTATTTCTGTGCTGATCCCGTCCAGGACCTTATTCTCTCCGAACTGTTTCTGGAGATTTTCTACTTTTATCAATACTTCGCCCTTAGTGGTCACTTCTGCGCAGCCTCCTTTCTACCTTGCCCATGAAATAGGTCAGCAGCATGACCAGTACCAGATAAAAGACCGCCGCTGAGATCAGGGGCACGAAAGCGCTGTAAGTACGGCTCTGTACCAGTGTGGCCGCCTTTGTGATATCTACCGTGCCGATATATCCGATAATAGCGGTTTCCTTTAAAAGTACGATCATCTCATTGATCAGAGCCGGAAGGACATTTTTAAATGCCTGAGGCATGATGATCAGCTTCATAGTCTGACCGGAACTTAAGCCCAGGCTTCTTCCCGCCTCCATCTGCCCTTTGTCAATGGACATGATCCCGGAACGGACGATCTCCGCCACATAAGCTCCGGAATTGATACCGAAAGCAATGCCTCCAATGATAATGTTGTTCAAAGGTATGCTGGCGAAAACCACGGAATAAAAGATCAGGATCTGTATCATAGAAGGTGTTCCCCTGATCACCGTCAGATATACCACACATACTGCATTTAACAGCTTCAGCTTGCCGGTCTGTTCATGGGTGGAACGGATCAGCGCCACCAGAAAGCCCAGGATCACACCGATACACAAGGCCAGAAGGGTTACCAGGATCGTAGTCTTCAGGCCGTTAAGCCACCAGTCTGAGGCTCCGTTGTCCACAAAATACCGCTGAAACTCATGTTGGAAATTTTCCCACATAGCTCGATTCCTCCTTGCTCATCCCGGTATTATTTTTTAACGATCACTACCTGAGTAGCTTCTGCATAAGTATCTGTAAAGTCCACGCTTTCTTCTCTTTCAGGCGTCACCGTCATACCTGCCGCGCCAAAATCTGCTTTTCCGGTATCCACAGATGTGAGGATTGCTTCAAAGGCCATATCCTCGATCTTCAGGTCGTAACCCAGCTTGTCGCAGATGGCCTGGGCGATATCTGCGTCGATTCCCACAACCTTGTCGCCTTCTTTATACTCCCAGGGCTCAAACTCCGCATTCGTAGCCATGGTCAGGGTTCCGTTAGAACGGTCCACATCTGCCGGAGACTCATAGGGGTGTTCTCCGATCTCGTCGCCGATGTAATTATTCTGGATCTCCTCTAAGGTTCCTTCTTCTTTAAGTTCGGCAAGAGCTCCGTTAAAGGCGTCTCTCAGCTGTGTATTGCCTTTTTTCATGCAGATAGCATATTCCTCTTTATCAAAAATACCGTCAACGATCTTCAGATCATCATTGGCTTCCACAAATTTCTCTGCTGGCAGGGAGTCAATGACCACACAGTCTACTTTTCCGTTTTTCAGAGCCACGATCGCGTCGGCTCCCTTGTTAAAACGGTTTACCTGGGAATCTTCCTTAACTGCCTCTGTGGCCTGAGAGTCTCCGGTAGTACCGATCTGCACGCCGATCTTCAGATCCGCCAGATCATCTACAGACTGGATCTCCACCGGTTCAGAAGAAGCCTGACTTCCTCCTGAACAGCCTGCTGCCGTCAGCACTGCTACAGATACCAATAATGACGCTAAAACTTTTTTCTTCATCTTTTTTCTCTCCTTTTTTATATTTATGCATTACCGTTTTTAATTTTTTTCAACATTCTGAAGCAGAAATGCATATTTATTCAATTTCAATGGATTATAACAGCTTTCCGACAAAATATCAATACACAACCACCGGTGTATTGACTTCAATGTTTTCATAAATAGTCCTGGCATTCTCAAGTGGGGTATTTATACAGCCGTGAGATCCGTTATACAGATAAATATCTCCCCCGAAGCTGGTCCTGCTGGTAAGATCGTGAATACCTACGCCTCCGTTAAAAGGCATCCAGTAGTTTACCGGGGTTTCATATTCAATAGATCCATCGGGATTTCGTCCTACAAGAGTAGAAGGGCTTGCCTTATCCTTCAGCCTCCACACCCCTCCTGAAGGCGTGCCGTTTCCTTTGTTTGGATTTCCCGTTACCACAGGGGTATCCACCAGCAAAGTACCGTTTTTATAGAACCACATTCTCTGTTCGCTGATAGAAATCTCCACATAAGTACCGTCAATATCATTTCCACCATGTTTTTCTCCGGAATAAAGCCAGGTAGGTTCGACCGGTCCGCTCTGTCCGGCATTGAGCATATTTACCAGAGATTCGGTAGTCTTATCCTGCCACAGTCTCCATCCATAGTCTCCCTGGGTAAGATGTACGGTAGCTCCCTCTGAAGTAACAAAATCCCTGGGCTGGCCAATAGTATTATATTTTTCTGACCAGGCGATCACCGTCTGCTTAACCGTTTCGGTGTCAAAATAATATTTTCCGTCATCGCCTTTTTTCAGCCAGGATTTCAACTGATCCCTGGTAACATTTTCTGTTCCTGTTCCAAAATCCAGACTGGCCTGGAGACTTGTAAATTTATTAAGCTGTTCCGCATCCTTCTTCAGACTTTCATCATCCTGACGGACTGCCGGCTGCACATAACAGCCTGCATTTTCCAGGGAAAGTTCTGTCTGCCGCTGATCCACTGCCTCTTTAACGGCAGCCAGCGTCTTCTCTTTATCCAGAGTAGTTCCTTCTACCTCCGGAACGATCACGTAGGAGGTTCCATTGTCTTCTACTTTCGCGTCCTGCGCAGGGGCCATATTAGCATCCTGCATACAGGTCAGGGCTGACACTGCCTGGTTCAGGCTCTCTTCGTTATAAGAACTTTCTGCATTTACAGTATAATCTTTCTCTCCGAAAATCTGTATTGGCCAGAGCCAGGAATTCTGCTGTTTTTTTACCTCCTGGGCTTCGTTGTCGTCCTTGTAGGAAAGCTGTATGGTCTTTCCGTCTATGCTTTCTGTCTGGCCGCCTCTTTCGCTGATCGTCAGAGAATAGGTTTCTGCGCTGTTCTTCAGCAGCTCTCTTACATAGGCAATGTCTTTGCCGCCGCAGTCTACACCATTAATAGAGGTTCCAGGATAAAATTTATCCTGATAGTAAAATCCGACGCCTGCGTAACCGACAAGGATCACAGCCGCTCCCACTCCCAGGACTGCTCCCAGGACTTTTTTCGATTTCTTACTTTTTCTTTTCTTACGGTTTTCTTTTTTCCGCTTCCCATCTGCTTTTTTCAGTGCCTTTAATTTCTCTTTTTTGTGATCTTTCATATCTATAACAAACTTCCTTATCCATGTTTATACCTGAAGGTTATCTTTTTCACAGGTCATTCTACTCCAAAACCCTTAAAATTAAAAGGCTTTTCTTCCTTTCTGTTGAATTCCACCAATTTTTCTACTATTATTAGAAAAGATATGATCAATTTTAAGGGAGTTTATTTATATGATAGAGGAAAATTCTTTACTTGATATAACCGACTGCCGGCTCTGTCCCAGGAACTGTAGAGCAAACCGCAGGGAAAGAACCGGATTCTGCGGTGAAAAGGATAGGATCCGATGTGCCCGTGCTGCTCTCCACCACTGGGAGGAGCCATGTATCAGCGGCACCAGAGGAAGCGGTGCTGTATTCTTTTCCGGCTGCTCGCTGAAATGCTGTTACTGTCAGAATTACCAGATCAGCCAGGAAGGACTGGGTAAAGAGATTTCTCCGGAAAAGCTGGCCCGGATCTTTCTGGATCTGCAGGAACAAGGCGCCCACAACATCAATCTGGTAACGGGGACCCACTTTCTTCCGGGGATCCTTACAGCTCTGGACCTGGCCCGGCCAAAACTTTCAATCCCTGTTGTCTATAACTGCGGGGGATATGAAAAACCGGAAGTGATCCGGCTCTTAGACGGTTATGTAGATATCTATCTTCCCGATCTGAAATACTTTGATCCGGAGCTTTCCGCCAGATATTCCGGAGCCAGAGATTATTTTGCCCAGGCCTCCCAGGCTGTCTCAGCTATGATCTCCCAGACCGGAAGCCCGGTTTTTGATGAAGACGGGATCATGCAGAAAGGGGTTATCATCCGCCATATGGTCCTGCCCGGCTCCAGGAAGGATTCTATCTCTATCCTGCACTGGATCCGGGAGAATCTGCCGGAAGAAGGCTTTCTCCTCAGCCTTCTCAGCCAGTACACCCCTTTTTATAAAAGCCGGGAATACCCTCAGATCAACCGGCGGCTGACCACCTACGAATATGACAAGGTACTGGAAGAAGCGATTTCTCTTGGCCTTACCAGAGGCTTTATGCAGGAAAAAAGCAGCGCTAAAGAGGAATATACCCCTCCCTTTGATCTGGAAGGACTGTAAAAAAGAACAGCCCCTGAAGTTTTCGGAGAAATCTTTTGATTTTCCAGCTTCAGAGGCCGTTCTTTTTTCAATCACTTTTATTTATTGTAGTTTACAATGGAACCGAAATCTGGTTTCAGAGCAGCTCCGCCTACCAGTCCGCCGTCGATGTCCGGCTGAACAAATAAATCAGGAGCTGTCTTGGCATTTACAGATCCGCCGTACTGGATACGGATCGCATCTGCTGTAGCCTGATCGTATACTTCTGCGATACACTCGCGGATAGCTTTGCATACTTCCTGAGCCTGCTCAGTTGTAGCTGTCTTGCCTGTGCCGATAGCCCAGATAGGCTCGTAAGCGATGACTGCTTCTTTTGCCTGATCTGCTGTGATCCCCTGGAATCCAACTTTTACCTGCTGACGGATGAAGTCCATAGTCACGCCCTGCTCTCTCTGCTCCAGTGTCTCACCACAGCACATGATAGGTGTTAAGCCATGTTCAAATGCCTTCAGCATTTTCTTATTGATGTCTTCGTTTGTCTCTCCGAAATACTCTCTTCTCTCGGAATGACCCAGGATCACATATTTTACTCCGGCGTCTACCAGCATGTTTGGAGAAATCTCTCCTGTGTAAGCGCCTTTTTCTTCAAAATACATGTTTTCAGCGCCTACCTGGATATTGGTTCCCTTTACAGCTTCCACCACAGGAACGATATCAATCGCCGGTACGCAGAAAACAACGTCTACGTCATCATTTGCAACCAATGGTTTTAAAGTATTTACTAATTCTACCGCCTCACTGGGAGTCATGTTCATCTTCCAGTTTCCGGCAATAATTTTTTTCCTTGCCATAGGAATTACCTTCTTTCCTGTTTTTTATAACTTGCAGGTGCAGACGGGTATGTTCCCCTTACTAAGTGCGCACTAAACTCTGTCTGCGCCTGCATCTTGCCAATCGAGGGGTATCTTCCCTCTACTAAGCTCAGACTGCGCCCTGAAGGGCTTGCTTCGCTAAGGATCGCACTGCTATACAGTAGGAGGGGTATGTTCACCTTACTAAGCTTGGACTGCGTCCTACGGACTTGCCTCGCTAAGTGCGGTGAACTAAGTGCGCACTAAGCTCTGTCTGCGCCTGCATCTTGCCAATCGCTAAGTGCTTACTTATCGTTTGCAGCTGCTACGCCAGGGAGTTCTTTGCCTTCCAGGAATTCCAGGGAAGCTCCGCCGCCGGTGGAGATGTGGGTCATCTTATCGCCGTAGCCTAAGATATTTACTGCCGCTGCAGAATCACCGCCGCCGATGATAGTAGTAGCGTCTGATTCAGCCAGAGCTTTGGCAACAGCTTCTGTACCATGTGCGAAATTTGGCATTTCGAAACAGCCCATGGGTCCGTTCCATACAACAGTCTTAGCATCTTTTACCGCATCACAGAACAGTTTTTCTGTCTCAGGTCCGATATCCATTCCTTCCCAGCCGTCAGGGATCTGTCCGGTAGGCACGATCTGGATATTGCAGTCATTAGAGAAAGAATCTCCGATCCTGTTATCCACAGGAAGAAGCAGCTTCACGCCTTTTTCTGCCGCTTTTTTCTTCATGTCAAGAGCATACTGTAAATAATCGTCTTCGCAAAGGGAAACACCGATCTTTCCGCCTTCAGCTTTGGAGAATGTGTAAGCCATTCCGCCGCCGATGATCAGTGTATCTACTTTATCCAGCAGGTTGTTGATAACAGAGATCTTGCTGGAAACTTTTGCTCCGCCAAGGATGGCTACGAAAGGTCTCTTTGGATTGTTTACCGCATTTCCCAGGAAATCGATCTCTTTCTGCATCAGATATCCTACTACAGCGGTATCCACATATTTCGTAACGCCTACGTTAGAGCAGTGAGCTCTGTGGGCGGTACCGAAAGCATCGTTCACAAATACATCACACAGAGAAGCCAGTTCTTTGGAGAACTCGTCTCCGTTCTTTGTCTCTTCTGCACGGTAGCGGGTGTTCTCCAGTAAGATCACATCTCCGTCTTTCATAGCCGCAACAGCCGCTTTTGCGTTTGGTCCTACAACTTCAGGATCTGCAGCAAATTTTACTTCCTGTCCCAGAAGCTCTGTCAGACGTTTTGCAACAGGAGCCAGAGATAATTCCGGTTTTGGCTCTCCCTTTGGTTTTCCAAGATGAGAGCAAAGGATCACCTTTCCTCCGTCAGCGATCAGTTTTTTAATAGTTGGAAGGGCTGCTACCAGACGGTTTTCATCAGTGATCTTTCCATCCTGCAGAGGTACGTTAAAATCACAGCGCACCAGTACTCTTTTTCCCTTAACGTTAATATCATCGATTGATTTTTTATTGAGCATTGGAAATGCCTCCTTTTTCTGATTTCTGGCGCTGTCACATTAGTCAAAATCAAGAATATTTATACATTTTATTGCTCAGTCTGCGCTGCTTTGAGCCTATGGTCTCAAAGCTATGCTCGACAAATTCGCATAAAATGTATAAATATTCCTGAAATATGACTAATGGGACAGCTCCTCTTTCTTTCACACAGCCGAAAAGGGCCCGGT
>ERZ1643247.341-NODE-341-length-57797-cov-159.266115_pt1 | contig 57797 bp, 45 predicted proteins | sample MGYA00579264_ERZ1643247 | MGnify/ENA primary metagenome ERZ1643247 (study PRJEB29033, sample SAMEA4952262) | chicken gut metagenome | biome: Broiler Chicken; feature: Gastrointestinal Tract; material: Caecum | place: Ireland | collected 2018 | study: Broiler... | reverse complement strand
TTCATTATTCAGTTACCTCGGTTGTTTTTAGGTAGTGTTTTCCGAAAACCTACCGCACGGTATGATAGCATTCTTTTATAATTTTGTCAAGAAGAATTGCTTAAAACACGGAAACAGATATTGACGGTTTTGAAAGAGCGTGTTAAAATAGAAACACACAAAAATAAGGCGGTGGAAATAGTGTTTATTGCGAAAGATAAAGAGGGGAATAATATCACCATAGAGGAAGCTGTACGGGGCGGCGAGTATTTTTGTCCTATTTGCGATGGCGCGGTGATTGTTAAGGCAAAAGGTTCGGAAGCAGTCAGGGAGCATTTTGCCCATAAAAATAAAACAGAATGCGATAGTTGGAATTATGACATGAGTGAATGGCACCGAGCATGGCAAAATTTTTTTCCTAAGGAATGTCAAGAGGTAATCGTACAGAAAGACGGTATAAAGCACAGGGCGGATGTGTTGATTAACAATACGGTTATCGAATTTCAGCATAGTCCTATAGCGGCGGAAGAAATTGCGGAGCGCAACAGGTTTTACACGGAATGCGGACATAAGGTGGTTTGGGTTTTTGATGCCGAAGGAAAAATCAAAAACAAAAATGAATCCGTTAATACGCTTGACCCGTGTTTGTGTGCGGAAACAGATTTGTGCTGGAAACGACCGAAACGAGAATTTTCTATAAAAATACCTGAAAATGTAACGATATATTTGCAATATCGAACAAGCATTTTGGGGGCGGAAAGTTCAGAGAAAGAATTTGATGTGTTGCTTCTTTTGAAACAAGTTGATTCAAAGCAAATTGAGTTTTATAAAACGATTGATTGGACTGAAAAACCAAACAAAGTTTTTGGGAGTTATATTTTTGATTTTAACTTTTTGAAAGAGTACGGAGCACCTCTTCCGGAAAATTTTTCTTGTCCTACGATAACAGAAATCATACAAAGCATAGAGTATCGGCGCCTACAGCGCGCGTATCAGCAGCAATCAGCAAGCAAGAGACCGATGCCGCTTATAAGAATATCTCCAACAACGGTAAATATAAGACGTAATTATGCAGATTCACTGGAACAATACGTCACCCCAACGCAATATACTGGTTGGCAGACAAAATCTACCCAAAGAACGAATAAAAAGTTTTCGCCAAGGCGAAATCCTCGTAGGAAAAAGTAGTCTACAAAAATCGCGCGATTAAAATAATCAACAGCGCGTCCGAAAACCGCGCTTTTCGGAAAGCGCACTCCATTTGCCGCATACCTGCGGCTTATGCAGGAAAGGTGAATGCGGCGCGCGTAATATGGTGTGCTCCGAAGAGGCGCGCCGCAGAGGAAAACTCCGAACGCAAAACGGCGTACCGATTTGGTACGCCGTTTTCGTTGGGGCTGTCCTCAAACTCACGAAATTTTCTTTTGTCAGCTCAAAAGAAAATTTGTGAACTCAAATTATGATATTTTCCAATAAAAGGTAATCGAAATCCACGCTTTCCACAAAATCGCGGGGCAGAAAGCGCACATGGTTGAACTTGGCAAAGTTGAAGATATGCGTTTTCAGCAAAACGGGCGTGGGCACGTCGAGCTCGCGGCAGATGTCGAACAGATATTGCAAAAAGTGTGAATAGGTCAGCTTTTCTTCGCTGTTTTCGTAGACCATCTGTTTGGATATTTTGCCGTCTTTCATGGTTTTTGCCCAAATTTTGAACATGGAACTCCCTCTCGTCCGGCCGCCTTCGGCGCCGCGGTTTATTAAAATAGAGTATAGCGAAAATTTTCCGAAAAGTAAAATATAATTGACATATCCGCGCCAAAAATATATACTTATAGAAAAAGTAACGCCGATTTCCGTTCGGTGCGCCGCCTGCCCCCGGCGGGCAGCCAAAGGAGTTTTTATGAAAAAGCTGGAAACGGATATCCTGAAAGTTTTGCAGGAGGACTGCCGCTATACCCCCGCGAAGATCGCCGTCATGCTGAACAAGACGGAGGAGGAAGTGCGCGGCGCCATCGAGAGCATGGAAAAGCGCGGGATCATCGTCAAATATACCGCCATCGTCAACGACGAGCGTTTGAGCGACGATTTCGTGCAGGCGCTCATCGAAGTCAAGGTATCGCCGCAAAAGGCGAGCGGGTTCGACGCCATCGCGGAGGAGATCTACCGTTTCGACGAGGTGAAGAGCTGCTATCTGATGAGCGGCGGGTACGACATCGCGGTGTTCATCGAAGGGGCGAACCTGCGCGAGGTGGCGCGTTTCGTTTCCGAGCGCCTCTCCACGCTCGACGAGGTGCAGTCTACCGCCACCCATTTCATACTCAAAAAATATAAGATCGAAGGGACCATCACCGACGCGGAAGACGACAATCGGCTGAGGATTTCGGTGCACGCATGAGGAATTTTGTCAACGAACGGGCGCAGAACCTGAAACCGAGCGGGATCCGCAAATTTTTCGATATCGTATCGGAAATGAAGGACGCCATCTCCCTCGGCGTGGGCGAGCCTGATTTTATCACGCCGTGGCACATCCGCAACGCGGCGATCAAGAGCATACAGCGCGGATACACGCAATATACGGGCAACCGCGGGCTGCCCGCCCTGCGCGAGCAGATTTCGCGCTATCAGGAGGAGCGGTTCGGCGTTTCGTACCCGCCCGAAAACATCATCGTTACCGTGGGCGCGAGCGAGGGCATCGATCTGGTGATGCGCGCCATATGCGAACCGGGCGACGAGATCCTCGTGCCCGACCCCGGCTATGTGTCCTATTTGCCCTGCGTGGTCCTTTCCGGCGGAACGCCCGTGCCCGTGCACTGCGTGCAGGAGAACGGTTTTATCCTCACGCCCGAAGCGTTGGAGGCGGCGATCACGCCCAAAACCAAGGCGCTCGTGCTCGCGTATCCCAACAACCCGACGGGCGGGATCATGACGCGGGAACAGCTCGAAAAGATCGTTCCCGTCATCGAAAAGCACGATCTTTTGGTCATTTCCGACGAAATTTACGCCGAGCTGACCTATGGCGGCAGGCACGTTTCCGTCGCGTCGCTGCCCGGAATGCGCGATCGGACCGTGGTCATCAACGGGTTTTCGAAAGCTTTCGCCATGACGGGCTGGCGCATCGGGTTCCTCTGCTGCCCGCCCGATGTGGACGCCGCGGCACTGAAGATCCATCAATATACCCTGATGTGCGCGCCTTCGGCGGCGCAGTACGCCGCTTTGGAGGGATTGAAAGACGGGTTTACCGACAATTTCGCGGTGGTGGAATCCATGCGCGAGGAATACGATAAGCGCCGCCGCTACATAGTTGACTTTTTCAACGGCTGCGGCCTGCCCTGTTTCGAACCGCGCGGCGCCTTTTATGCCTATCCCTCGGTGGAGAAGACGGGGCTGACGGGCGAGCGGTTCGCGAACGGGCTTCTGCGGGCGGAAAAGGTGGCGGTGGTGCCGGGCGATGCGTTCGGCAATGCGGGCGCGCAGCACGTGCGCTGTTCGTATGCCACGAGCATGGCGAATATCGACGAGGCGACCGACCGCATCGCGCGCTTTGTGAAAAGTTTGGGAAAATAATTCCCGCGCAATTTCGCGCTGACCTGCAAAATTATAACTTGACAATTTTCCGTGTATACTGTATAATATGGGGCGGAACTTGGAAAAGGCGGAGCCGCCGCGGCGGCTTAGGCATCAACGTTAAACGGATAAAAGGTGATTCCGCAGCCGAAAGGTGCGGAATCACTCTTTTAGATAGAGGCGGGGAAAATCCCGAACAAAACAATAATCGAGCGAGGTAGGAACAAAATGGCAGAAGAATTTATCATGACGCAGAAAGGGTATGATGAGGCAGTCGAGCGTCTGAAATATCTTCAAACGGAGAAAAAGAAGGAGATCACCGAGCGCATCAAGGTGGCGCGCGGGTTCGGCGACCTTTCGGAGAATGCGGAGTACGACGCCGCGAAGAACGAGGAGGCGCTCAACGAGAGCGAGATCCGCGAACTCGAAAACATGATCAAGAACGCGAAGATCATGGAGGAGAGCACGGATAACAGCAAGGTGCATTTCGGGAACACGGTAACCGTGTACGATTACGATCTGGAAGAGGAAACCACCTATACCCTGATGGGTTCCACCGAAGCGGATCTGGATAAGAACATCATTTCCATCGATTCTCCTTTCGGCGCGGCGCTCGTCGGCGCGCGCGTAGGGGAAAAGGTGACGGTGCACGCACCGAACGGTTTCGATTACGAGGTCGAAATCAAAGAGATACGCTGACCGCTCCGCGCGGCAGCCTTTTTTTGAGGAACACTATTCCATGGACGCAAAAATTACGAAAAAACGGCTCGGTCTTCTCCTGTCTTACGATTGGATCAAGATCATCGGCATCTGCGTGGCTGCGGTGCTCGTTTGGGTGCTCCTGTTCACCACGATGGCGACCCGCGCCACGAACGGGCAATCGTTCGATATTTACCTGTATCCGAACGTGTACAGCCATATTGATGCGGATACGCTGCATACGCGGGACGAAAACGACGCTCTTTCCTACGACGTGCTCGATATTTCCCTGAATTCGCTCACGTCGGACACGATGAGCACCATCCTGTCGGCGCATTTCGCCGCCGGGCAGGGCGACGTGATGTTCGTGCCCTATTCCGAGCCGCAGAGGGATGCGGAAACGGGGGAGATCACCGCGTATTCGGGGCTGGATGCCTTTTTGGCGTCGTACAGTTCAAACTGTCTGTGGCTCGCGCCCGACGGTTCGGAGGGCGAGATCGGCAGCGGCGACAGCACGCAAAAAGTGAATAATTATTTCACCGATTGCGAAAACTACCTCAACAGCTTTTACGATAAGGGATGGCAAAACCCCGGATCGTTCAACGAAGAGGCGGTGCGTTCCCATTTCAATGAACGGATGCAGGGGGACAAGCGGTATAAAAACGATTCGCAGCGCGAAAACGGGATCGCAAAGGAGATCGAGCGCATCCAAAAACTGCGCGATGCCTATGCGAACGTCAAAAGCTGGGTCACTGCCGAGGACGGGCCCGTGCAGGTGCGCACTTCGCAGCTCGCCATCGATACCGACGGCGACGGCAACTTGGAAGAATATACCTGGCAGTACGCTTTCGATCTGAGCAATATCGATAAACTGAGCGAATTGGTGTACTATTATCCGACCGATACGTCGGACGATTCATCCGACGGATCCGGCACCGCGAGCGGAACATCGAACGGGCTGTGCATGGTCGTGTTGAATACGGGCAGTTCGGGCGCGGGCAACGCGGCGCTGCGCTACGAACCGTTTATGTTGCTCAATTATTTGGTGGAAAAATACGATACCGCTGCCTGACGCGCACGGCGCTGCGGGCGGATGAGAGGGAATAGGGGATGAAGTTATATATATACGGAGCATTAAAAAGTTATAAATCGCGCGGGGCGATGCGGTTCCATATGCCCGGCCACAAGGCGAACAGGCGGCGGTTCCCGCTTTTTCGCGACGCGGCGCTGGATATCACCGAGCTGCCCTTTGCCGATTGTTTGGAAAGCCCGGACGGCATTATAGCGGAGGCGCAGCGCGACATTGCCGATATACTCGGCGCGCGCGCGAGCTTTATCCTCACCGACGGCTCGTCCGTCGGCATCTTCGCCATGCTGTATATCGTCAAAAAGCGCGGCGGCAAGGTGGTGATCGCGCGCAATTCGCACAAGAGCGTGTACAACGCCTGCGCTTTGCTCGGCATCGAACCGTATATCGTGCAGAACAACGAGCGCGACGGCGTTTTGCTTCCCCCCAGCCCCGCGGATATCGAAACGGCGCTCAAAAAGGAGCGCGACGCCTGCGCGGTGCTGCTCACCTCGCCCGACTATTACGGGAACGTTGCCGACTGTGCGGCGATCGAAAAGATCTGCCGGCGGTACAATAAGATCTTTATGGTCGACGGCGCGCACGGCGCGGCGCTCAAATTTGACCCTGACGAGCGCGGCCATTACGCGGGCGAAAGCGCGCATATTTGGGTGGACGGCTCGCATAAGACCATGCCCTCGCTCACGCAGGGCGCCCTTCTGAACGTCAAAGACGAAACGCTTATTTCCGATGCGGAGGAAGGGCTGGGCTTTTTGCGTACGACCAGCCCGTCCTATCCCATCATGGCGTCCGTCGAGTACGGCGTCAAATATATGGAGGAAAACGGCGCAGTCCTCACCGATGCGGTCAAGCGCGAGCTCACGCTGGTCAAGGCACGGCTGCAAAAGAGCGGCATTCCCTTCTATACCGAGAGCAAAACGCTGGTTTTGGCGGTGGATTTCGGGGCTTTGGGCATCTCGCCGTACGCGGCGGAGCAGGAACTCGAACGGCGCAATGTATATGCGGAGATGTGCGACGGCCGCTACCTGCTGTTCTATTTTTCGCCCCTTACGCCGCCCGCACAGCTGGCGCGCCTGGCTTGGAAACTCCACGCCGTTGCGCACAGCCGTGCGCTGAAAAATACCTTTGAACCGTCCGTGAATTACGCGAGCGGCGTCAAAAAATACGGCTATCTCACCGCGCAGTCGCTCGCGGTGGAGTACGTTCCGCTCAAAAAAGCAGTGGGCAGGATCGCCGCGCGCAACGCGGGCATAACGCCCCCGTGCTATCCCATCGTCGTAGCCGGCGAGCAGATCACCGAGGAAGCCGCCGCGGCTTTGGAAAAGGCGCCGCATACGTTCGGCGTAAAGCGGGGCACGATCGCCGTCATCAATATCGGAGGCAGATGAGGTCGGCAGGAGTATGAAGGGCTGTTTTATCGCATTCGAAGGGTGCGAAGGGGCGGGCAAATCTACGCAGATGCGCCTCCTCTCCGAATATCTGAACAAGAAAAACGTTCCGCACGTCGTCACGCGCGAGCCGGGCGGCGGAGAAATTTCCGAGGCGATCCGAAAGGTCATCTTAAACGGGAAATTTACCGCCATGACGGACGAGTGCGAGGCGCTCTTATACGCGGCGGCGCGGGTGCAGCATCTGGCGGATACCGTCGGACCCGCTCTGAACGCGGGCAAAACGGTGCTGTGCGACCGGTATATCTTTTCTTCTTACGCCTATCAGGGGTACGGCCGCGGGCTGGACATGCGCTTTCTCGAAAACATCAACAGCTATGCCGTGCAGCATTGTATGCCCGATATCACGCTGTTTTTGGATATCCCGCCCGTTTTGGCGTTCGCGCGCAAGCACGGCGCCGATAAAGACGACCGCATCGAACAGGCGGGCGAGGCGTTCCATACACAGGTGTACCGGGGGTATCGCGAACTGCTGAAACAGTTCCCCGGCCGCATGGTGCCCGTCGATTGTTCGGGCAATAAATTTCAAACGCACGAAAAAATCGTCGCGCTGTTGCGCGAAAGGGGCTTGATTTAAGCGGGCCGTTTTCGCGGAAATCGCCGCAACCGACAGTCGTTTTTGCGAGGAAGGAAATATCGGTTTTTGCATGTTTTTTGCTAAAAAAAGGGGCAAAATCAGCAAAAATAAGCGAAAAGGAGGGGCAAGGTGTCGCTTTTTTCGGAGAGCAGGGCATATAGGATCGTATCGGGCGACTGCGCGCGCGGCCGCGTTTCGCACGCCTATCTGCTCGTCTGCCCCGATATGCGCAACCTGCGCACCTTTTTAAAGGAGCTGGCAAAGCTCGTGATGGGCGCCGACGAGCGCTCCGCGCGGCTGATCGACGAGGAGTCGCACAGCGATTGCCGCATTTTCCCCGCCGAAGGGGAAAAAATGGCGGTTTCCGACGTAAAGGAGCTGTTGGAGGGCTGTTATATCAAGCCCGTGGAGGGGGATCGCAAAGTATTTGTGATCGACCGCATGCAGGACATGCTCGCCCCCGCGCAGAACAAGCTGCTCAAAGTTTTGGAAGAACCGCCCGAAAACGTGTATTTCATTCTCGGCACGTCGAGCGAATTTCCCGTCCTTTCCACGGTGAAATCGCGGGCGAAACGGCTGGATCTCGTGTCCTTTCCGCAGGAGCAGATCGAGCGGTTCATCGCGGAAAACTACCGCCGCGCGGACGCAAAGGAGATTGCCGCCCTTTCGGGCGGGGTGCTCGGCCGCGCGCAGGAGCTTGCGGAGAGCAGCGAGGCGGGGGAGGAGGATATGGCGCTGTTCGCGCTCAACCTTTCGCCCGCGTCGGTGCCGCTCGCGGCAAAAAAATATTCGTCGCGGGAGGAGCTCGGCAAATTTCTGCCCCGCCTGCGCCTGATCTATCGGGATATTCTCATGCTCAAACTCGGCAGGGAGGACCTGTTGCTTGCCGGGGCCGAGGCAAAGATACTGCGGCGGGCGGCGGCGCGCTATTCGGTCGCCGCGCTCGTCAACGCGCAGGAGCTGATCGGCCGCGCCGAGCGCGATTTTAAGTTCAATGCGAACGCGCAGGCAGGGATCGAAACGCTGCTGTTCGGCATTTTGGAGGGACGATGAAAGTTATCGGCATAAAATTCAAGGACGGCGGCAAAATTTATTATTTTGCGCCGAACGAAAAGGAAACCTATGAGGAAGGTATGCAGGTCGTGGTCGAAACGAGCAAGAGCGTCGAATTCGCCACGGTCGCATTCCCGCCCAAAGAGGTAGAGGATTCGGAGGTTGTGCAGCCTCTCAAACCCATTCTCCGCATCGCCACCGATAAGGACCGCGAGCAGGTGCGGCGCAACATCGAGCGCAAGCCGCAGGCGATGAAGATCGCGCAGGAAAAGATCGAAAAGCACAAACTCGCCATGAAACTCATCGACTGCGAATTCGCGTTCGACGGGAACAAGGTCATCTTTTATTTCGCCGCCGACGGGCGGGTAGATTTTCGCGAGTTGGTCAAGGATCTGGCGAGCGCGTTCCATATCCGCATCGAATTGCGGCAGGTGGGCATTCGCGATGAAACGCGCCTTTTGGGCGGCATCGCGCCCTGCGGCAGGGAGTGCTGCTGCGCCGGCGCCATGTGCGATTTCAAAAAAGTGTCCATCAAAATGGCAAAAACGCAGGGATTGTCGCTCAATCCGGGCAAGATCAGCGGCCTGTGCGGCAGGCTCATGTGCTGTTTGAGCTATGAAAACGATTATTACAGCGAAGTAAACAAAAAGATGCCCAAAATCGGTTCGGAGGTATCCACGCCGGAAGGGAAGGGCACCGTCGTTTCGGTGAATATGCTTAAATTGACCGTCCGAGCGAAGTTGGAGCGCGACGGCAGCCTCGTGTACAAGGATTTTCCCTTGGATGCGATCCGGTTCAAGAGCGGCAAAAAGGATGAAAAACCCGAAAAAGAGGAGAAACTCGATCCCGCGCTGAAAGATTTGCTCGATTGAGATGCGCGAGTTTGCGGCCGATTGCGGAAAAAAGCGAAAAAATCGGCAAAAAATTTGAAAAAAATGAGGCCGCGCGCCTTTACTAATTGCAAAAGGTATGATATAATATACAGGACGGTGAGGGCCGTCATCAGTTCGTTTTTTGGAGGTAGAGTACAATGGCTCACAAAATTTCGGAAGATTGCATTTCCTGCGGTGCGTGCGCGGATACCTGCCCTGTCAATGCGATTTCGCAGGGAGATACGCAGTATCAGATCGATCCGGACGTCTGCATCGATTGCGGAGCTTGCGAAGACGGGTGCCCTGTCAGCGCGATCAAACCGGAGTAATTCGAAGTTGCGAGAAAATGCTTGCGCGGAAATATTTCCGCGCAAGTTTGATCCGCAAGGCCGCGGCATAGCGGGGGATTGGCGGCAGCGCTGAAAAAATAAATATGGGGATATAGCTCATCTGGTAGAGCGCTTGAATGGCATTCAAGAGGTGGACGGTTCGAGTCCGTTTATCTCCACCATACCAGCCTTACTCGAACTTTTATTATTTCCGCGGCGGTTTCGCCGTGACGGTTCGATTAGACGGCTACAAGGAAAGAGAGGTTATCCATTAAAGGATAGCCTCTCTTAAATTACTCTTCAATTTTTCTCTTGATAAGAAGTATCATCAACTCCCTCTTTTTTAATCTCTCTATAAAATTGTTTGAAATTTTCTTCCAAAAATTTTTTGAAAATCAATTTGAAGATCAATAAGTATGTTTAACAATACAGGCGTGACGGGGTATATGATCGTTGTAATAGATGACATTTTGATCACGGAAGTGGTATAATAAAACAGGTATTTTTGCGCAGGCATGTTGCCTGCGCAAAAATACCGTGAATTTACCGAATGCATTTCAAAGGGGAAAGAAAATATGTACGGGATAGACAATCTCAATGAACGGAAAAAGGCGTGCGAAGCGTTTTGGGAAAATCGGCTCGGCAGGCCGCTGATTTGCGTCACTGCACCAAAAGCAGGCGGAGAGATCGTGGAATATGATTCTTCTTATGTGCGCAGGGTGCGGGAAGTAAAGCAAAAAAATTACGATTCGATGCTTCGAGATTTCGATCGTCTTGCACGCAATACATTCTACGGCGGGGAAAGTTTTCCCGTTTATACCTGTGATTTTGCGCCCGATCAGTATGCGTCTTTTTACGGAGGGCAAATCGAGGGGCAGGAAGGGCAATATACCACGTGGGTACATAAAATCGCCGATACCGCGGAGGAACTTGATTGCCGCTTTAAAAAAGATTCGCCGGCATTCGTCGAACTGATCGACTATATCGCCCGGGCGGCGGAGTTCGCGAACGGAAACTTTTTGATCAATATGCTGGATTTACACAGCAATTTAGATACGCTTTCGGCGCTGCTCGGCCCCGAAAATCTGTGTATGGAACTTTTGGATGATCCCGACGCCGTGGAAAGGAAATTGTGGGAAATCAATGCTTCATATGCGGAAGTATACGAAGCCGTGTATCGTGCCGGAAGAATGGATACGTTGGGCAGTATCGGCTGGCATCCTATCTGGTCAAAGGGGAGAACGGCTGTCGTTCAATGCGATTTTTCATGCATGATCAGCCCCGAAATGGCGCGCAAATATGTGATCCCCTCTGTGGAAAGAGAGGCGGAATATCTCGATCATTGCGTCTATCATTATGACGGAAAACAGGCATTGGGGCATTTTGAGGATATTTTGGCAATTTCGGCGATCGACTGTGTGCAATGGGTGCCCGGCGACGGCGAAAAGAGAACGCTGTATTGGATGGATCTTTTGCATAGGATACAGGAGGTCGGCAAAAAGGTGTGGATCTATGATTGGACGGCGGAAGAAATACTTGCCGATAAGGAATTGATTCCCGATCAGACGGTGTTCAGCCTGTCATTGCCTTCGGAAGATGAAGCAAAAAGATTTTTGGATGCGTTCTTTAAAAAATATAGATAATATGCGGCCGCCAAGCCTCACTCTGTATCGCCGCCACAATGGCGTAGCGCGGCGTAAGTAAATCCGAGGTGAAATCAGAGCGGATTCAGGTGATTTTATATACTTCAATAGAATTTTATGCGCTGGTGCTGCTATAAAAACGGCGAGGGAAAAACAATTCGTTTTTCCCTCGCCGTTTTTATAGTATAAATCGTTTTCGGTATGGTTGAATATCAAAAACAAGCAAAATTTGAGAGTAACATCGTAAGCATTACTATGGGGGTATAAGGGCAGATTGCGGCCGTACACAGACGCCCGTGGGCCGAAGGACGCTTTCAGCGCAAAATGAAAGGATATATCTGTTTGACGTTGCCGGTGTCCTTTCCCGAAACGGAAAGCCTGAAAGAGCAGTGTTCGTATCAGTTTGAAGAAAATCAAAACATAATCAGTTATCCCTCCTATTTTTGCATTAAATTTTGCGGTTTTGGAATGATTGTACAACAAATTGAAACAATCGCACTATAAATACGTCTTTTTTTATAGTACTCTTAATTGACCGGATACATCTTGCTACCGGAAACATCTTAATGGAGAGGAGGGCGTTTTGTGAGCGCAAAGGAACAAAACACGGTGTGCGCAGAACGGCAGATGCGCGGAAATCCGCGCATTGAGTATTGCGGAGATTCGGGCATAAAAGTGCTGATCGTGGGAAATTCCATAACGAGGCACTCTCCCGCACCGGAAATCGGCTGGGAAAACGATTGCGGTATGGCCGCTTCGGCGGCGGAAAAGGATTACGTGCACGTGCTTTTTACAAAGCTGAACGAGCATCGCCCGCATCGCTTTTTGGTCTTGCAGGCGGCGGATTTTGAGCGTTCGTTCGAATACGAGCAGTCGCTTCGCGGCGAGATGGAGCTGGTAAAGGCATATTCGCCCGATATCATAGTCGGCAGGCTTTCGGAAAACGTATTTGCCAAGGATTGTGCCGGCGGCGCGTGGCAGAATGTTTACGGGCAGTTACTGTCCGACTGCGGCCGCGAAGAAACGCGCTACATTTTGACGACGGGCTTTTGGCGGAGCGAAGAAGTGGACGGACAGACGCGCGCGCTCGCTTCAGAAAGGGGTTGGAAACTCGTGGAACTCGGCGATTTGGGCGACGATCCTGCCATGCTGGCGGGGGATAAATTTTGGCATTCCGGAGTGGCGGTGCATCCCGGCGACGAGGGCATGCATGCCATAGCGGACAGATTGTATAAAGCTGTTTTGGAGGTGGAAAATGCGTAAAAGGATCAATACGCTGGATGCTTCGCTGCTGCTGAACGGCATAAGCTACGGCGAACACGTGATGAATGCGGAAAGGGTAGTCGAGGACGTAGACGCGCAGGTCAAGGGCTGTGCGAATGCGTTTATCGTGCGGTGCAACCCGCAAAAACCGATGTCGGACGAAATGTACGAAGCGTTGGCGCGGTACGCCGTCGCCCACAACTATCATTTTGGCTTTTTGTATGCCTATCAATTCCCTCCCGCCGGGAAAAAGAGCCATTTGAACGCGGAGCTCGTCAAGATGCTCGAAAGCATCGGCGGCGATCTGTTCCTCGGCGAATATTTCGGGGAAGCGGGGAGCGACAAGGCCGCAAAGGATAAGGGATATTATGTGGAGGGGAGCGACGTGATCGCCCTGCAAATGCCGCCGCAGAACTTTCGGGATATGCGGGAGGCAAAGCAGAATTTCGTCGATTTTATCCGCAAAATGACGCAATACGATGCGGCGATCGGCTTGGAAAAGACCTCTTTGGTGGAGGCGACGGCTCTTTCCCGTTACGAATTGGAGGGCGGGATACAGACGCCCGTTCTGGAAGTGCTGCCCGGCGACCCGGAAAAACTGCTCGCGTTTACGCGCGGCGCGGCGATCGGCTACAAGCGCAAAAATTGGGGCGGGTTTATCGCCTGCGAATGGTACGGCGGGTATCGGCACGAGGACATGCTGAAAAAAGCGCGGCTGGAACTTACGTATAAATATCTGTATCTTTCGGGCGCAAACATCACGCTTTTGGAGAGCGGCAACAACGAAATCAAGTCGTTCGGGTACGATTTGGGGTACGATTCCGCGCTGTGCCGAGGCTATCGCGACGCGCAGAAAAATTTTCAGAACTTTATCGATAAAAATCCCCGCCTGCCCTGCGGTCCGCTCGCAAAAGTGGCGTTTATCGCGGGAAATCTCGACGGCTACACCGATTTTATGGGCGGGAGCAGCTGGTGCCAATTCGGCAAAGAGGAATGGGGCAACGGAAACGCGGAAAAGAGTTGGAAACTTTTGTCGGAAGTGTATCGTTCCCGCGATTGGCATGATCCGGCGGCATTCTCGTGGGACGGGCTCGATTTGAACGCTTCCCCCGCGTACGGTATGTACGACGTTCTGCCCGCCGAAAGTCCTTTGGAGGTGCTGCAAGCGTATGATCAGCTGATATTTGTCGGTTGGAATACGATGACGGATGCGTTGTACGATAAGCTGACGGAATATGTTCGGGGCGGCGGCGTGCTGCTCATGGCGGCGGCGCATCTTTCCGTGAATCCCGCGCGCGGCGGCAAGCGCGAATATGTGCGCGGCGGAGACCTATCGGAGCTGTTCGGCTGCAAAATAACGGGGGAGGAACGCATCAACAGCGGGATAAAGTTCACGCGCGAGAGCAGCGTACCCGGACTTTTGTACCCAGGAACGAGCAATTTGTGGTGCGACTGCAATTATCCCGGCGGCTTTGCCGATTTTGCCTGTTTGGAGATGGACGGCGGGGAAATCCGCGGTATGTTCTGCGACCGGTTTCAGGCGCCCGATCGGCCGTATAAGCCCGTTTTTGTCGAAAACAAATTGGGGCAGGGTGTCGCGATCTTGTGCGCGGCGGCCGATTATCCCGGCCATCCCGCCGTGTATCCGATGTATTCTGTCGCGGCAAAGGCGCTGCTCACCGCGTCGCACGCCAATGCGGATCTGAAAGTCGAGGGAAGCGACCGCGTGCGCTATTCGCTGTTCTTCGACGACCGCACGGGGGAAGAGATGCTCTGTTTCCTCAACACTTCCGTGTATAAAAACTGCGTCGGATACGTCTACAAGGGCAAAAAAGAGGAACTCTTGCTGGCTCCTCTCGAATTGCGCGTCGTCCGTTTTCCGGCTCAATAGCGCGAAAGTATCTTTTTTCGGTAAGCGTTCGGCGTGGTGCCGCGCAGTTTGCTGAAAATGCGGATGAAGTGCGAGCAGTCGAAAAAACCGCACCGCTGGGCTATATCTGTGATCGAATAGTTTCCGTTTTTCAGCAGCAGGCAAGCCTTTTTGACGCGAAGTTCCGCGAGATATTCCATCGGAGACTGCTGGCACATCGCCGTAAAGCGGCGCAGAAAGGTGGAGCGAGACATGTTCGCCATCTTTGCAAGCTCCGCAACGGAAAGTTTTTCCGAAAAGTTTTTGTGCATGTAATCGATGGTTTTTGCGATGGCAAAGGAGTCTGCCTGCGTCGTTTCGATATAGGAAGGCAGCTGCTTCGTTTCGCGGTTGATGAGTTTGGACAGGGTGCAGATGAGGAGAATGGAACGCAGTTCGAACAGCAAGTTCGTTTCCTCGGTTTCCTCCTGCTGCGCGGTGTAGATCAAGTTTTCAAGTTCCGGGTACAGGCGTTTGAGTTCCTTGTCCGAAAGGTGCAGGTAAAAACTGTCGGGGCTGTTTTTGCGGAGCAGCGGCTCGATTTCAAACAGCATGGGATATCCGGGGAATTTGGCGAGCTCGTCCGCATACTTTTCCAATACGTAATGCGGGAGAAGCAGGTGGAAGATGGTCAGGTCGTCGCTTTCCGCCCAATAGCCGTGATGGTTGGAGGGCGGAATGGCGAACACGTCGCCCGCGGTTATGGGGAGGGAGATATTTTCCAGATAGTGCACGCCCTTTCCCTTTACATATTGATCGGATAATCGTCTTTATGAAAGTAGGTCCGGCGCAGAAGTTCGTGCCCCGGCTCCGACGTTTCCAGGCGGAACATGGCGATGGAATGGCTCGGCAATTTCCGTGGAGGGGGGGTATAGATTTGTATCGTTATTTGCTTTATCCGGCTCTTTGCCGTTCGGTTTTTTCATTTTTTTCAAATGCATAACGACCTCCAATTTGAAACGTAAATACAATAAAACGAGCAATTTGTACTATAACTATACCAAATAATTATGATAAAATCAAGAAAAAAGTAAGGAGAAAATGGATGCGAGAAAGTAAAGCGGTTAAAGTTTTATTATGGGTCGCCTTTGCGATTTTCATGCTTTATATCCTGACGCTGATGGTCCCGCTGTATTATCTGATATTGAATTCGCTGAAACGCAACAGCGACTTTATCAATAACCAATGGGGCCTGCCTTCGCCGTTTTTCTTTGAGAACTTCATAGATGCGTTTTCGATGCGGTCGGGGAATACGACGCTGGCGATGATGTTCCTCAACTCGGTGCTTTTAAGTGCGGGAGCGACTTTGATCAGCGTCGCGTCGATCACGGTGACGGCGTACACACTTGCAAGGTTCCGCTTTTTGGGCAGGAATCTGCTCGTTGTTGTGGCGATCTCCGCGATGGCGTTCCCTGCGTTGGGCAGCGGCGCGGCGACGTACAAACTGATGGTGAATTGGGGCTTGATCGATACATGGGGCATCCTCATCATGTTCGGCGGTCCGTTCGGCTTTTCGTTCTTGATCATGTACAGCTATTTTAAAGGGATATCGCACACGTATGCGGAAGCGGCGCGGCTGGACGGCGCGGGAGAGTTCCGGATATTCTTTGAAATCATTCTTCCGATGACCAAAGCGGCGCTCGGCGTCATCATCTTTATGGGCATTGTCGGTTCGTGGAACGATTATTACACCCCGTATATGTATTTGCCCGAAACCAAAACGCTCGCAACGGGCTTGCAGGCATTCTCGCTCAGCGCTTCGACCACGGGCGCTTATACGCAGATGTTCGCGGCAATGATCATCGGCACGGCTCCGATGGTGATTCTGTTCATCGTTATGCATAAAACGATCATCAACAATACGGTAACGGGAGGATTAAAGGGATGAAAAAATGGCTGAAAAAAGTCGGCGCGGGGATCGTGTTGCCCGCCATGCTCGCGCTTACGGCGTGCGGCGGTTTTACCGCGAGATTGGAAGACGTTCCCCAATATGAAGACGCAGAGCCGTTTCGGTTCGTGGCGTATATGGGGCCGCCCCCCGCGAACTCCGGTTCGGGGGAATTTGCGACCAATCCCGATTACATGACGCTGGAAAATTACCAGATCATGGCGGATTGCGGCTTCAATTATACGACGGGGATGTATGAAAATACCAAGGAACTGTATCTGAAAGGCCTTGACCTTGCACAGCAGGTGGGCATGAAGTATTATGTGCGCGATTACAGTTTCACCGACGGCTGCATCGAGGGCATCATTGCGGCGGCGAACTCGGAAGAAGAGGCGCAGGCCATGCTCGAACAGCAGCAGGTGTCCATCAAAGCGCGCTTCGAGGAGTACAGCGAATACGAAAGTTTTGCCGGCGTTCTCGCCGTAGACGAACCGGCCGCGGCGCGCTATCCCGCCATCAAGGTCATGAATGCGTGGTATGAGGAAAACTTCCCCGAAACGGAGTTTCAGGTCAACCTCCTGCCGACGTACGCATCGCTCAATCAGCTGTTCGGTACTGCCGATACCGATAAAACGTACAAAGACGATTATGTCGGGTATTTCAACGAATATGTAGACACGGCGGTTTTGAGTTACGACCATTACGCTCTTTCCAAAATCGGTACGACGAACAGGCTCAGCAACACCTATTTGCAGAATCTCGAAATTTTCGCGAATCTTGCAAAGGAATCGGGCAAGCCGTTCTACGTGTTCCTGCTCACGCTCGGACATTGGGATTACCGCACGATGGAGTATTACCGCGATATCGCGTGGCAGGTATATACGGCGATGGCATACGGCGCGGTCGGCGCGCAGACCTTCACCTATTGGACGAACCTGAGCAACGGGGAAAGCGAAAACATTACCAACGCGCTTGTGGACAGAGACGGCACCCGCATGCCTGCGTGGTACGCGATGCAGGAAGTGATCAGCGAAGTCCGCGCATTCGAAGACGTATACATGAATTTCGAATGGCAGGGCGTGCTTCCCGTCGTTGCGGACGAATACGAATCGAACGCGATGACCGACCTATTGCTGACGCCGCTGGAATCGCACCCGCGCATCCGCTCGGCTTCCACGACGGCAGACGCGATCATCGGCGCGTTTAAAGACGGCGAAGGGCGCGACGGGTTTATGCTTTCGAACATCACCGACCCTGCCGATAACACCGGCGCGGATATAACGATCGAGTTCAACGACGCCGAAAAGGTAGTCGTTTACAAGAAAGGCAGAACGCTCATCTATCCTTTGGAAGACGGCAAGGCAACGTTTAACCTCGGTTCGGGCGAAGGATGGTTTATCATACCTATTTAGGAGAACAGCATGGACATGAAGAACAGGATCCGTTTTGTGGCATATCTTTCCCCGCCTCCCGCAAAGGTGGGGTACGGCGAATTTGCCGATAATCCGAACCATATCACGGAAGAAGATTATCGCGGCATGACCGATTGCGGCTTCGACCGCGCCATCGGTCTGTTTGAAAACCGCACCTATCACTACCTCGCCGGTATGCGGCAGGCAGAACGGGCGGGCATGGATTATTTGGTCAGGGATCAATTCCGCAGCGGCTCGCTCGAAGGGATCATCGATCATCTGAACAAGGGCGGCAAAACGACGGAAATGCTCCTGCGCGAAAAGGGAGATCGAATCGCCGCGCGGTTCGATAAATACAGCAAACAGCCCGCTTTTTCGGGCATACTCGCTTCCGACGAGCCTCCCGCAACCAAATTCGAGGCCATCCGCAAGGTGCAGGATTGGTTCAAAGAGCGCTACCCCGCTAAAGAGTTTATCGTAAATCTTCTGCCGACCTATGCGAATGCGGAACAGCTTTCGGGCATCAAGGATAAGGAAGGTTTCGATTACGAAAAGGAGTACGTCGGCGAATTTATCCGCATCGTGCAGCCGGAAATACTCAGCTATGACCATTACGCGCTGCTGTACGATTGGTCCAAGCATGAAAACGCCCTGCGGCCGGATTACCTGCGCAACTTAGAGGTGTTTGCCGAGTATTCCAAGCAGACGGGCAAGCCGTTTTACAACTTTATGCTCACCATCGGGCACCTGTATTACCGCACGCAAAAGACCTATGAGGATATCGCGTGGCAGGTATATACATCGCTCGCGTACGGCGTGAAGGGCTTACAGACGTTCACCTATTGGACGCTGCTGAGCAACGGCGAGGCGGAAAAGATCACGACGGCGCTCGTAGACAGAGACGGCACCAAAACGCCCGCATGGTATGCGATGCAGCAAGTGATACGCGAAGTACGCGCTTTCGAAAGCGAATATATGGCGATGCAGTGGGCGGGGACCATGCCGATCGCGGGTGACGGGCGGGGCGAAGAAGAAAACTTCGCACAGCTGAAACATCCGCTGAAAGAACACCCGTCCGTGAAAAGCATCCGCAGCGATACCCATTGCGTAGCGGGATTTTTCGAGGGGGAAGGGAAAACGGCGATCGTGCTGGCGAATTTTTCCGATCCCTGCCTGAACCGGCGCGCAAAGGTGCAGATGCAGCTGAACGCGCAAAATATTTCCGTGTACCGCGGCGGGAAGCGCGAGGATATCTCCCTGACCGACGGCTGTTTCGGCACGGAACTGAAAAGCGGCGAAGGCATTTATATTGCCTTAAAATAAAATTTTATAAGGAGACGGAAAGATGAAGAAATTGGCAGTAGCATTGGCGCTGGCATTGAGTTTGAGCTCCGTAGCTCTCTTTGCCGGCTGCGACAAAGACGACCTTCCTCCCGGAGCAGAGGGAAAAACGGTGGTAAAAATTGCTTTTTATGCCGCAGGATTCGGTACTGCGTGGATGGACGATCTGAAAGAGAGGTACGAAGCGGAACATCCCGATATATACCTGAAATTGGAGGCGGATCCCTACATCGAGGATACGGTGAAACAGCGTTTGGATACGGGCAGAGCGGACCTTGCGGACGATCTGTGCGTGTTCGCCGGGTCGCAGTACAGGTACATGGTCCGCAACGATCAGCTGATGGATCTCACCTCGTTCTATGACGAAGTTGTAGAAGGGGAGGATACGGTAGACGATCTCGTCAACCAGCAGCTGAAAGAGTACTACACGGTCAACGGCAAGGTGTACGGCCTGCCCTGGCAGGACAACGCGATGAGCTTCGTGTACAATGCGAGTATGTTCGAGCAGTACGGCTGGAATACCTCTCCCGACACGATGGACGAGTTCTTTGAACTCTGCGAACAGATCCGCGACGATACGAACAATGCCGTCGATCCTCTGGTGTACTGCGGCCGCGCGAATCAGGGATATTTCCCCGGCATAATGGAAAATTGGCTGTGCCAATATGAAGGCGTCGACGCAATGCAAACGTTTTTGGATTGCGAAACCGCCGAAGTGTATCAGGATCAGATCGAAGGCCGCACCGCGGTGTATCAGATGGTCGCAAAGGTTATTTGGGGCACCGATTCCAAGGGCCGCCGCTATATAGACACGCAGTCGAGAGGGTATGACCACCTCGCCGCGCAGTCGAAAATCTTGTCCGGCGAGGCCGCCATGGTCATTTCCGGCCCGTGGATGCGCATCGAAATGTCGGAATATCTCGAAGATTATTCCAACCTGAAACTCGGCATCATGCCCACGCCGCACATCAACTCGGATATGAAAGACAAAAACGGCAACGATTCGCAGTATGCGCGTACGTCAAGTTCGGGCGTCATGGTCGTTCCTCGTCAGGCGCAGCACGCGGATATCGCGCTCGATTTTATGAAGTTCATGCTCACGCAAACGAGCTTGGAGCGCTTCGTCGAAACCACCGACGGGCTCACAAGACCGTATACGCTGAAAAATCCCGAAAACTGCGATTTCGGCGACAACACGTTTGCGCAATCGGTCATGGAACTTTTGACGACGCATCCCGAGCGGATGGTTTATACGGTAAGCAGTTCGCCGATCTGGCTGGCGGGCGAGGCTTCCATGTGGATGGCGAACGAAGGTGCGCCGATGACGGCGATCGCAAATTGCTCGAATTTGGAACAGGCGATGGCAGAGGCCGTTGAGCTGGCAAACGAGGATTACGCGCGCATAGCCGAAAAATGGGATAATTGGCAGGTCACCTGATTTAAGAAAAACGTGTTTTCCCGCCGCAAAGCACGCGGCTTTGCGGCGGGAAAAGGGGGTATTCAGTGAAAAATGTTTTTGGCGCTGTTGCCGCAAAAGTTAAACAGCACTACGCAAAGAGCGGAATGTTGGAAAGCTCCGGCATCAAGCAAAAAAATCCGTGGAAAATAAAACTGTTCATTTTCTGCATGCTCCTATTGCCGCTGACGCAGTTTTGCATTTTCACGATTTATATCAACATCGACGGCATCGTGATGGCGTTCCAGAACGTTGACCAAACGACCAATGAACTTGTTTTTGTGGGGCTGGGGAATTTTGCGCGGTTTTTCCGCAATTTCACCTCGTGGGACAAGGAAACGTTTTTGCGCACGATCGGAAACTCGTTCGGGTATTGGCCGGTAAACTATCTCATCGCCATACCGCTGCAGATCATCGCGGCATACTTTCTGTATAAAAAAGTGCCGGCATCCGGCTTTATCATCGTCATGATCTTTTTGCCGACGCTCATTCCCGCGGCGGTGCTTTCGCAGGCGTTCACGCAGATGCTCTCCATCGACGGCGGCCCCTTGAATACGATTTTGATGAAGATTTTCGGCTACACGCCCGAAACGGTGCCCGTTTGGCTGAACGACGAACGATATGCGATGAGTATCCTGTACCTGTACAGCATTTGGGTCGGCATCGGTTACAATGCGGTGCTCATGTGGGGCGCGATGACGCGCGTGCCGACGGAGATCATCGAATCGGCGCATTTAGACGGCGTAGGGTTCTTCCGCGAGTTCTTCAATATTACGCTTCCGATCATGTGGCCCACGCTGTCCATGATCTTGCTCACGTCCGTGAACACGCCGTTTGCCATGTATATGCACTCGCTGCTGCTCACGAACGGGCAGGCGCAGACGGGCACCCTCGGCCTGATGGTGATCACCACGCTGCGCGGCGGAAATATGTACTATTCGGCGGCGATCAGCATACTGCTGTCGGTCATCTCGATCCCCCTTATGCTCCTCGTCAAAAAATTCCTCGGCAAAATCTATGAAGACGTCGAGGTGTGATCCGAAAAAAATAAAAAATGATAAGATATTAGGAGGAAAAAATGAAAAAAGGGAAAGGTTTGTTAACTTTGGCGCTGGGAACCGTTATGGCTTTCTCCGTTGCCGGGGTTACGGCGTTTGCAGAGCAAACGGACGGCGCGCAGGATTCTGCGCTGGCAATGAATACCGTGCTCTCCACGGTAGAGGGGTATAGCAGCAACGGCGCTTCACAGGTGCGCACCACGGAAGAGCTCACCGGCGAATATTCGGTGGTTTACAGCGTGAACGGCGCTACACCGGGCAACGGTTGGATCGCCCAACAGTATCTCGGGCTCGGCGAAGACGGCACATATCTGCAAATCAATTTGTTTGTGGACTCGAATATTACAGTGCAAAAAATGCCCGGCGGTGAAAGCCTTCCTATTTTGGATGCGACCACAAACGAGCCGATGGGAGATACTCGTACAAATATATTGGGCGGTGCGTGGTTCACCGGCACCGACGAATATATCTTCAAGTATGAAGTGACCGAAACCCGCCTCAATCTGTTTTTCGGGCCGGCTTCGGCAATCGCAGACGGGACGGATGCGCCTATCAGCCGCGGCTATGTGGCGTTGGATGCGGAAACATACAGCGTATGCACGGACGGCGTTGCCGCCTTCGCGCCGTATGCAGCCGACCGCTCGGGGTTCGATATGACGGTCAATTATATTACCGTCGACGGCACGAGCCTGGATATCGATATGAACACCATGGAGGCGACGGACAATGCGGATGTGATCGCAAACGACGATATATCCCTGTTCGGGTACGACGATTTTGAAAATATCCGCTCGTCGGTTACGAGTGTAGCCGCGGGGGATACCTACCGCAAATCGTGGGTGAGCGATGCCGCCGTCAGCTCGGCGGGCCTGCCCGACGATGCCGACGTGTTTACCGCTTCGTTCGACGTCAATCTGAATACGCCGAGTGGAGGATTTGTTTCCGGCGGCCTGCAATTCGGCATGATGTTCGGCATGCCCGCCGCCGATTCCGCGGCCACAGCTGACGGCGTTACTTCGATTACGGGCAATCTCCCGTATGCAGGGCTGAACGTATATACGGGCAACGGAACGGAGATCGGCACGGCGACGCCCGTCGGAAATCAAACCTTGATTTTCTGTACAGAACAATCCAATTTAAGTACTCTTTCGGTCGGCATCGTCGGCAAAAAGAACGGGACCCTTACCATAACCTACGGCACCAACCTCGGCGAGGAAGCGACCGTTACGTTGCAGGATATAACTTTTGACGGGTTCTTCTCCTTCTATGTAGAAGCGAATAATGCCACTTTCCAAAAGGATGAGAGCGTTACGCTGTCTCTTCAAAACATTCGGCTTCCCGCAACGGAGTTCGTCGAAGTGGAGAGCATCACACTTTCCGAGTCCAATATTTCGGTATCTGCCGGACAGACGCATCAGCTTACGGCTACGGTCAAGCCGGACGATGCGACCATCAAAACGGTCACGTGGACTTCTTCTGACGAAGACGTCGCTACCGTAGACGGAAACGGTGTCATAACCGCGAAAGCGGCTGGCAGCACGGTGATCACGGCGACTACGGAAAACGGTCTCACCGCAACCTGCAACGTGCTCGTTCCCGTAGAGGCGGAGAGCGTTACGCTGAATACGACGGAGGCAACCATTTCCGTCGGCCGCACGGTGCAGCTTACTGCCACCATCCTGCCGGAGGATACCGCCGTTAAAACGGTAACGTGGGAATCCTCCGCACCCGGAACGGCCAGCGTCAACAGCGACGGCCTCGTAACGGGCGTGGCGGCAGGCACGGCGACCATCACGGTAAAAACTTCCAACGGCAAAACGGCTACCTGCGAAATCACCGTCGTCATCGGCGTGGAGAGCGTATCGCTGGATAAAACGGAGGCGACCTTAGAGGTGGGCGAAACGGTCACCCTGACGGCTACGGTCCTGCCCGAAAACGCGGGGAATAAGAGCGTTACGTGGCATTCTTCCGCCGAAAACGTCGCAACCGTAGATGAAAACGGCGTGGTAACGGCGAAGGCGGCGGGCACGGCGACCATCTCCGTTCTGACGGCAGACGGCAACAAAGAGGCGACCTGCACCGTTACCGTTACGGCTCCCGTCACGGAGGTCACGGGCGTAACTTTGGATAAAACTTCCGCCACCTTAGACGTGGGCGGAACGGTCACGCTGAATGCGACGATCGCCCCGGAGAACGCCACCGATACGAGCGTCACATGGAAGTCGTCGGATACGAGCGTTGCGGTCGTCAACGATAACGGCGTGGTAACGGCGGTCAAGGCGGGCACGGCGACCATCACGGTCACCACGGCAAACGGCAAAACGGCCACCTGTACGATCACGGTAAACGGCGGCGAAGAAACGGGCGGCGGTTGCAGCGGCGTTGTGCTCGGTGCAAGCGGAGCGGTCGCGGCGGCAGTTTCCCTCACGGCGGTTGCCCTGCTGCGCAAAAAGAAAAATAAATAAACTATAAAATATAAGAGAAAAATTTGGCGGCTTATTATGAATATTTTATATGCGGATTATAAAGACAAAGTTTTAGGTTGTTTATACGGCAAAACCATCGGCGGAACGCTGGGCGCTCCTTTCGAGTGCTACCGCGGCGTGTACGACGTAAAATTCTACACGCAGGATACGTCTAAGCCCGTTCCGAACGACGACGTGGATCTGCAGCTCGTGTGGCTGCGCGCGGTCGAGTTGGAGCGCGGGCGCATCGATTCGATGGTTTTGGCGGAGTATTGGAGCACGTATATTTCGGCGAGCCTGTCGGAGTACGGTACGGGAAAAAATAATTTCCGTATGGGTATCCGTCCGCCGCTGTCGGGTCATCTGCGCAACAGGAACCGCGACAGCAACGGCGCATGGATCCGCTCGGAAATTTGGGCGTGCCTTGCGGCGGGGCATCCGGATATCGCGGTGCGCTATGCCTTGGAGGACGCCAAAGTCGATCTCAGCGGCGAGGGCGTGTATTCCGCAATATTCCTTGCGGCGATGCAGGCGGCGGCGTTCGTAGAGAGCGACCCGTTCAAATTGATCGAGATCGGCCTGTCGTATATTCCCGAAACGTGCGGCATTACGAAGGGCGTGCGCACCGTGATCGATTGCTACAAGAGCGGAAAGGATTGGAAGCAGGCGCGCAAAATTTTGTTCCAGACCGTGCCGGGCAGCTTCGGCATGATGGGGGGCTATTTTGAAGGGCAGGAGCCGGAGCCCGATGTTCCCGTCGGCGAAAACGGCTACGACGCGCCGAGCAATGTGGGCATTATCATCATCGGCCTGCTGTACGGCGAAGGCGATTTCGGAAAGTCTATCTGCCTTGCGACCAACTGCGGCGAAGATACCGACTGCACCGCCGGCTCGCTCGCGGCGCTGCTCGGCATCGTGCTCGGCAAGAGCAAGCTGCCGGAAAAGTGGGTCAAGGGCTGTTCCGACGAGATCACCACGTGGTGCCTGCGCATCGATGCGGCGCTGAAACTGCCGAAAACCGTTTCGGAATTTGCGGAGCGGATTTTGCAGCAAACGCCCGTCGTTTTGAATCAGTACTGCGATTTTTCCGCGAAAAACGGCTATACCATCGCGACGGCGGAAAAACTCGAACGCTGCGACGACGTTGTTGCTCCCTATTGGAATACGTTCAAAGGGCTGTTGCAGGAGGTGCCCAACAGCACGCGCGACAGGTTTACCCTCTATGATGTGGTCGTAGAGTACGACGAGGACTTTGTTTCCCTTACGGAAAACAAAGAAAAAATTATCAACGTGCGGTTTATCAATAAGCTGTTCGACCCGCAGTACCTCACGGTACGGCTGCTCGATTTCCCCGAAGAATTCGCCGCGGAGGGCGGCACGGAAAAGTGCGTCGGCATCGAGCATTTGCACGGCAGTTTCAACGAAAGCAAACTGCAATTCAAGTTCACGCCGCAGACCTTGAAGAAGGGGCGGTACGATATGGTGATGGAAATTAAGAGCGAAGGGCGCATGACGAAAAACTACGTACCCCTCACTTTTATCAACGGCAACTGTTTGGAAATCGCAAAATAGTAAAATCGAACGGCGGCGCCCGTTTGGCGCCGCCTCCCTTACCGGGGGAACGGAGGGAAAATGCAAAAAACGAAAAATAATTTTCTGAAGATCCTTGTTTCCGTATTGATTTTGGCGGCCGTATTTGCTTCGGGGCTGCTTGTACAGGGCAATGCGTCGGCTGCCGAAACGGACAACGAATATGTCAATTATGTTTTGGAGGATACCTTTACCGAATACAATGCGGGCAATTGGTCTTTGTACCAAGAACAGTATCTTTCCGGTACGGTACCGCCGCAATATGTGGATCCGATCTCGATTTCCGGCGGGCTGACGATCGCGGGCGATTACACCGAAGAGGGCGCGGAGTACGAGGGCGCGCGTATGGTATCGAACGTGCGCTTTGCCAAAAATCCTTCGCGCAGCGACGACGAAAATTATACGATTTTCGATACATCTTTCGTCGTGTATCTGAACAACAAATCCAACCGCGCAAAGGATATTTCGTACGGCTTTTTGTTCGGGCTGCCCGAAAAAGACGCGCCGTCGGCGGAGGGTTCGTATTTCAAACTGAACAGCTATCAGTTCTTCCTCTATTCGGGCGGCGAATTGGTGGAACCCGAATATCTGGTGTCCGGCGGCAGCAACTCCCTCGGCGGGTACATCGAATACGATTTTAAGCTCGAAGTCAACCTGGTCGCGCATTCCAACGGGGATCTGTACGTATATCTCGGCTTTCCCGACGGCAAGAGCATTACGGAGGCCTATTGCAAATACAGCGGGCTGGATTTCGAGGGCTATCTAGGGTACATGGCAACCTCGCACGATGCCGACAAAACGGAATTTTCCGTCAACTTCGATTCGATCAAGCTGACGGGCGGAACGGTTGCCGATTACAATTTCAGCGTGATTTCGGCTGCCTGTGCGGCAGACAGCCTGACGTCTGCCATCGTTTCCGAAAAGCCCGTGCAGCTCGCGGCAGACATTGTAACTTCGCCCAATCTTCCGCAGTATCACCGCGCAACATTTTCCGTTGTCAGCGGCAATGCGGAAATACGGAACGGAGACGAGCTGTACATTCACGGCACCGGGCCCATCGTTTTGCGCACCTCTTCCTACTACGACAGTTCGGTGAGCAGCGATTATACGTTCAGCGCCACCGATTTGCAGGTCAGCGAGATCAAGTTTACCAATTCTTTCGAAAATATCACCGTGAACACGCAGCCGTTCAGGCTCGTTGCGCAAGTTACGTCTAATTCCTATATACCGGCGCACAACGAAGTGGTGTTCGAAGTGATCAGCGGCAACGCGGAGATCTTCTGCGACAAATATCTCAAAATCAACGGCACGGGCACGGTGATCCTGCGCGCAACTTCTTCCCTTTTGGACGATGCGTTTACGACGGTCACGTTCGAAGTGACCGATCCGGACGCCGCTTATGTCCCGACGGAGGGCGGCGGATCTTCGTCTTGCAGGAGCATGACGGGCGTATCCGCGGCGCCGTTTGCAATCCTTCTCGCCGCGGCGGCAGGCTGTATGCTGTTCCGCAAAAAAAGCAGCTGGGATAAATAAAAAATATTTCAAATAGGGTGAGACAATATGGTCAAAAATCTTGGAAAAGCACAGCATCGCGTTTTTATTGACCAAACGGAAAAAAAGGTGAATTGCTGCCGGGTATCCGCGTATCCGTTCAATATCTGGTGGCAGGGAAGGCAGCGCCCCTTGGAACAGAGCGAGGAGGCTTCCTTTCTGTCTTTCGAATTTCAAAAACCCGTACAGGTATGCGTCATTGCGGAAAGGCCTTTTCACACGGCGGCGGTCAGGCCGCTCAGTGCCGGCATCGCCGCCGAAATAAAGGGAAACGAGATTTGTTTTTCCATTGATAAGCCAGGGCAATATGTCGTGGAAACGGATGACGACCATCACGCGCTGCATCTCTTTGCGGATGCAGCGCGTGATTACGCCGATATGGGCGAGCCGAATATCGTATTCGGGCCCGGAAAGCACCGCGCCGAAAAAATCGTTTTAAAGGACGGGGACCGCGTATATATCGATAAGGATGCCGTCGTTTACGGCTCGTTTTACGGCAAAAACGTCAAAAACGTGCGCATTTTCGGCGGCGGCATCGTAGACGGCGGCTGGGAAACGCGCCGCTCGATGCACTGTTATGAGGATTATACGAACGGCTGTATCAAATTCTACGAGAGCAGCGATATTCAAATCGAGGGGATCGTGCTGCGCGATTCCGCCATCTGGGTCCTCAATCTGTTCGACTGTGAAGATGTCAGCGTAAACAACGTCAAAATCGTGGGGCATTACAAGTACAATACAGACGGGATCGATATCGTAAACAGCCGCAGGGTCCGCATTACAAACAGCTTTATCCGCGCCTTTGACGACGCGATCACCCTCAAAGGCATCGTACAGTACTGCGACAAAAGTGTGGAGGATATCCTCGTGGAGAACTGCGTGCTGTGGTGCGGTTGGGGCAGAACGCTCGAATTGGGGCTGGAAACGGTCGCCCCCGCGTTCCGCAGGCTCACTTTCCGCAATTGCGATTTGATCCACAATTCCGCCGTTGCGCTCGATATCCAAACGGGGGATTACGCCGTCATATCCGACGTGCTGTTTGAGGATATCCGCGTCGAATATCAGCCGTACACGCTGCCCGAAATTATCCAGAGCACGCCAGATAAGGAGTACGACGGCTACGGAAAAACGCACGTTCCGCTGCTGTTTTCGGTCGAAAATCCGTATTATTTGATCAACGACGACGATTACCGCGAATATGACAGGCAGCTGGAGGAAGTACGCAAAGGCAAGGTCGGCGGGTTGAAAAACTGCCGCCTCGTGCGGGTGAGCGCCGTGGGAGAGAGCGGGGAACAAACGCCCGCCGTGCGCGTGGAGCTGAATGCTCCGTTCGATTGCGATTGCATCGATATTTCCGGTCTGGTCATATTCGGCAAGCCCGTTCACAGCCTGAACGACTGCCTTGCGGAGGGGAACGGCAAAGAAAAACTTTGCTTCCGTTAAAAAATGGGATACTTATTTATCGTGATCGCCTCCGTTTCGGTCGGCGGTCAGTTCGCGCTGTCAAAGGTCTATAAGAACAAGATCATAGCATCCAATTATACGGATCTGTTTTTCAATTTCGGCATGGGCGCGTTTTCCATGCTGATTTTTGCCGTGATTTGCCTCGGAAACGTCGGTTTTTCGTGGTATTCGTTCGGCCTCGCCGCAGGCGTCGCTCTGTGCAACGTGGCGTATATGCTGTGCAATCTGCGCGCGGTCATGTACGGCAAACTTTCCGTGTTTACGATGTTTTTGATGCTCGGCGGCATGATTTTTCCGACGATTTTCGGGGTTTTGTTCCTCGACGAAACGATGTCTTGGTTCAAAATCGCGGGCGTTGCGCTGCTGGTTTTTTCGATGATCTTTTCCGTCACCGAAAAAACGGGGGAGAAAAACTCGAAAAAGTTTTACCTGCTGTGTTTTATCGCGTTCGTCTGCAACGGTCTGGTAAGCATCTTTTCCAAAGTGCATCAGATCAGCGAAAACGCGCTGGATACCTTTCAGTTTTCTTTCTGGCAATCGGTGGTGGTCGCAGCGTCGGTCGGTATCTTGCTGCTGATCTGCGCGGCTGCGAGCCATAAACAGGAAAATTTTGCCCTTGCGGTCAGGCAGACGGCGGGAGCAAAGAGCCTCGGCCTGATCTTTCTGATCACGGTCATCATGCGCGCGGGCAGCGTTCTGATGCTGTTTGCCGCAAAAGATGTGCCCGCATCTCTGCTGTATCCGCTCATGACGGGTATATCCATCGTCGTGACCGCTGTCTTCGGGAGGATATTTTTCGCAGAACGTATATCGAAAATCAATTTTATTTCCCTGTGTATCGATACGGCGGCCGTAATTTTAATGATTTTTTGAGGGGGAAAAGGGTGCGAATCATGGAAAAATGGATTTGGATAGAATTGATCGGGTTTGATAAAGATCAGCCCGATTTTGCCATCGACGATCTGTTTTCCCGCATCGGGTATGTGCCGAGCGGGGTGTCGGTTTTGATTTCCTCCGCGGATTTTGTAAACGGGCATGCCGCGGGGTTCGAGGACAGGGCGCTCTCGCCCATGTGCTGTTCCTATGAAGGGCATCCCTGCAACGAGGAGAGATCCCGTCAGGTTTGGACGGGAAAGGACGTACAGGCGCTCATCCGCGCCTTGCAGCAGAGAAAAACGCAGGTGCTACTCTCCTTTTTCAATATGTTCACCTATCGCGACGATGCCGGCAATGCGGTCATCGAGCCGTTCGGCGCCGCGCACAGGGAGCTTTGGGAACAGCGCCGCAACGGCGAATTGCAGCCCACGCTGCATATGCTGAAACATTTGTCGGACGGCAGGCCGTATGCCGAATTTCTTGCCGAAAAGCTCGTACAGGTGCTTACGGATTACGGATTTGACGGCGTACAGCTGGCAGACGGCATTTCTTCCGCCCGTCTCACCGTGCAGAACGGAGACTATTCGGACGATATGGTGCAGCAGTTTCTCGCGGACGGGGGGAGCCTGCCGCAGGATATTTTGTACGCGGAGTACACCGTGCGCGCGGATTATATTTACGGCAATCTGTTGGAGGAGTGGCTGCAATTTTTGTCTCGCCGTTGGGCGGAATTTTATCGGAGGGTGCTCCCTCCGGTCAAGGCGGCGGGCAAAAAGATCGTTTTCAACAGCTGTTGGACGAGGGAGCCGTTTGAGGCGTACTATCGCTACGGCTTGGATTACCGGAAATTGGACCTTTCGTGCGCAGACGCCTGTATGGTGGAAGAAGTTTCCGCCTGTATGTCCGTGTACGGAAATGCCGATCAGGGCGGGTTCCGCAACAGCTTGCAGGACAGGGCGCTGTGGCATTACGAATTTTGGGCGATGCAGTTGCTGATGAAAAAGGTGTTTCCCGATCTTACGCTCTATAATTTGTCCTCTTTGAAAGATACGAACGAACAGTGGGACGTGGTGCGCGATTCGCCTACGGAATATTCCAAGGCGGTCTACCGCGACGCGGCGCTCGCCATCTGGAAGAACAATACATTTATTCCGACGCTGGCCGGGCCTTTCTATTGCCTTGCGGACGGGATTTCCCGCGAGGTGTGGGAAAAGATCGGAAATGTTTGGAAAAGCGCAGAAATGCAGGAAGGCTTTGCGCCGCAGGGGTTCCTCGCGGTGAGTGCGCAGGCGGGATTGGACAGGGAACTGCACGCTTTTTTGCGGACGCGCTTCTATCCGTCGCATAAACTTTTGTCGGAACTTCTGCGGCGGGGCGCGCCGATCGCGGGCGCAGCCGAGCCGGAGGACGCGCTTACCTACGGCGGCGGGCTCATCCTTTTCTATCCGGAAAATTTCAGCGGAAAGGCGCGGGCAGAACTGTTTGCCCGCAAGGGAGCGCCGCTGTTCGTGATCACGAACGAGCCGCTCGAAAACACGAATTACGATTGTATCGCCGAACACGAGGGAAACGGGTTCAAAACTTGGTTTGCGGGGTACAATTTGCGCGCGCCGCGCGCCGCAAAGAGCTATCGGGCAAGGGCGGATATGGCGCAAAAAGAGTTCAAAGGGGAGCGCGAGGGCGGAATCTGGACCAAAAAATTGATTTTTGCCGCATATAACGGGCAGTTTTTCGCTTGGGCCGCGCGCATAATGACGGCGGAGGCGGGGCTTCCCGTCGTGACGGTAGAAAAGGATCTTTCGTCGGCGTACACGGTGCGCACTGCGGACGGAAAATACAGGGTATATGCGGACAACCGCGCGTATTATTACGCGCTTCCCGTCGTGGATTGCAGGAAAAAGATCGTAAAAGTCCGTTCTCTGACAAAATATGCGGGGTTTACCGTACCGAAAGACGGCACGAAGATGCGCCTGCGCATTCCAAGCAGGGGTATAGAAGTCGCGGAAGCGGAATTGCAGGAATAAAACGCATCGGCGGCGCCGCGCAACGCGCGGCGCCGTTCGGAATAAAAAAATGCGAGGGAATAATTTGATACACGGCATAAAAAATGCTCTGTCCTTTATAGCGGGGCAGGGCTTTGTCCGTACGGACATCCGCGTCGAAAACGGGCGGATTGCGGAAATCGGAGAGGGCGTCTGCGCGCAGGGCATCACCCTGCCGCACGGGGCCATGGTCTTACCTGCGTTTATCGACGTGCATATACACGGCGCTTGCGGGGCGGATTGTACGGACGGTTCGGTTTCCGCTTTAAAGAAGATCGCCGGCGCGCTGGCGGCAGAGGGAACGGCTTCCTTTCTGCCCACCCTGATGACGCAGCGGCAGGATGTTCTGTGCAATGCGGCGCGCGCGGTACAGCAGTTTATGGACGAAGACTGCGATGCCTGTGCCGAAGCGCTGGGCGTGCATTTGGAGGGCCCTTTTTTGTCCTCCGATTATGCGGGCGGCCAGCCAAAAGAGTTTATTCGAGAGGATTTTGAAGCTGTTTTCGGGCAGTTGAGCGCCGCCTGCGGCGATCGTGTCAAAATCGTCACCCTCGCCCCGGAAATCACGGGGTACGAGTTTATCCGTTCTTTGAGCGAACGGGGCATAAACGTGTCCGTCGGGCATTCGGGGTGCACCTTTGCCGCCGCGGAAAAGAGCATCGACGCGGGCGCGCGGGCTTTTACGCACACGTTCAATGCGCAGCGCGGATTTCACCACCGCGAGGCGGGTGCGGTCGGAGCGGCGCTGCTCGACGATCGGGCGTATTGCGAGCTGATCGCGGACTGCCTTCATGTTTCCGAGCCTGCGATGCGGCTGCTTGTAAAGTGCAAGCCCGCTTCCAAAATTATGCTCGTGACCGATTCCGTTCGGGCCAAAGGGGCTCCGAGCGATTATATGTACCGCGAAGGCGGGCTCGAAATACGGTATCGCGGAGGAGAAGTGCGCCTTTCGGACGGAACGTTGGCGGGCAGCGTTCTGAAAATGAATGTCGCGCTGAAAAATATGGTGCAAAAGGCAAAAGTGCCTTTGGAGCGGGCGGTTTTGTATTGCACCGAAAACCCCGCAAAATACCTGAACGAGGAGCGTTTGGGCGCCGTTTCGGTGGGAAAACAGGCGGATTTTGCCGTATTGAACGGAGAGTTTGACGTTCTTCTGACGGTCAAAAGGGGTAAAATCATCTATAAAAATCGGGAAGCGGGCGACATTGTATAGCGATGCGCAAAAGGGGATGCCGTCGGGAGGAAGGATGAATATTTTGCTGATCGCAGGGCAGTCGAACGCGGTGGGCACGAGCCGTACGGGGCCGCTGAAAGGATATGAGTTTTCCAATGTGTCGCTGTATCAGGCGGGGGAGTTCACGGGCGGAAACCAAGCGCTGCAAAATGTGTGGCTGCGGGGCATTCGGCCGAACATGGGCTATACGCCCGAACACAGCGGCATCGAGCTCGGCATCTGTTCCGCCCTGCGCGGCGCCGAGCCGTACGGTATTATCCGTTACGCCTACGGCACGACCGACCTGATCCGCAATTGGCAGGCGGAAAGCCTTTGGAAAAAGGTCCCTGCATCCATGGAGGATAGCGGTTATTGCTTTTTGCAGTGGAAAAACACCTTTTTGCGCGCGGTACACAGCCTGCAAACCCCGTTTATTGTCCGCGGGCTCGTCTTTATGCAGGGGGAGAGCGATGCATATGACCGCGACGGCGCGCTGCGATATGCCGAAAATCTGCGCAGTCTCATGTGCGATATGCGGCGCTTTATCGGAAACGAGTCGTTACCCGTTCTGATCGGGGAGATCGCTACGCCCGTTTCGGAATACGCTCCGTTTGCCGATATCGTGCGGGAAGGGCAGCGGGAGTTTTGCCGCGGCGATAAAAACGCCGTTTTTGTGCCGAGCAAAGACCTTCGTTTGCAGGACGGATGGCATTACATAATGCAAGACGCCATCGAACTCGGCGAAAGGTTCGGCAGGGAAGTAAAAAATCTGTTCGAAAAGCCGTAAACATATACCGCGGACGGGGGCGGCGGCTTTAAAATTTATATTTTCGATAAATTGCGCCGCGGGAGGGCGGGCCGAAATTCCGGTCTGTTCTCCCGCGGTTTTGCGTGCGGGCAAAAGAGCGCGAAACGGGGAGGAAAAAGCGGAAAAACAGGAAAAAAGAACAAGATTTTACCGTTTTTCAACAATACAGTAACGAGACAAAGCGGAAAGAACGTGCTATAATAACACTACAATTACAGAATAGGGATATAGTTGCGTAGAAGTACGCATTAAAAGGGAACACGGTGAGAATCCGTGGTCAGCTCACTCTACTGTATTTGGCTAATCGTTCCGTATAAATATGTCACTGGGCGCGAGCCTGGGAAGGCGGCGGAAACGGTGCTTGAAGCCTTAAGCCAGGAGACCTGCTATATTTTCCGGGGGTTCGAACAACTTGGTGAAGGGGTTGTTTGCGCTACACAAAATAGCGAAAAAAGCTGTCCGCAAAAAAGCATGGCGGATGGTTTTGTTTGGTGTACAAAAAAAGAAAATCCCGGATCGGGATTTTCTTTTTTTATTTTTCCGTAAAAGAGAGCGGCGGCGTACCGCAGCCGACAAAAAATAGAGGAGAGAAGGAAACCGGTCTTTGATGTAATTGAAAAAAAGACGCGGGAGGGCATATTCGGAACAGGATTCGGAAAAAACAGACGGCGCTGCGGCGCGAGTGTATGGCAGGGTAGGCAAAAAATATGCAAATTCAAGGAGAATAAGAAAAATAATGAAAAAGATAATGCAAAAAATACTGTTTTTGTTGGTGTGCGCGGCGCTCGTTTTCAGCCTTGCCGCCTGTGCGGGAGAACCCGGCGCAAAGGGCGATAAGGGCGAGCAGGGCATTCAGGGCGCGGCCGGGGAAGACGGCGCCGACGGCCTTTCCGCCTATCAGCTCTATTGCAAGTACTATCCCGGCTATACGGGTACGGAAGAGGAATGGGTGGACGACCTCGCCGCGGGGCTGCTCGGCGCCGAGCATACGATAACGTTCGACGCGCAGGGCGGAACGGCCGTCGAGGCGAAAAAAGTCGCGCACCGCAACGCAATAACGGCGGAAACCAACCGCGACGGCTACGTTTTCCTCGGCTGGTTTGCCGATCCCGCGTGCAAAACGCCCGCAACGATAGCCACGGAAGACGCCACGGTGTATGCCGGCTGGGAATTGTCGAAAACGGTACGCGCCGAGGAATCCGTGCTCTTTACGGGTTTCCGCGGCACGGAGGGCTCGAAGGGCATTTCGGACGCAAAGTCGCCCGTCTCCGCCGACGATATCGAGCTGGATTGGAGCGTAAAATTGAGCACGGGCTGGTTTTCTTCCATGGGATTCCCGATCGAAGCGGGCGATTATTTGTACTACACCGTAAGCAATATGCTGCATCGTCTCGATAAGGAAACGGGCGAATCGGTCGCCTCGGCGCAGATGAGCGGCAATGTCGGGTTCTTCTCCTCCATCGCCTATGGCGACGGCAAGATCTTCGTGCCCCTCGGCGGCGGCATCATACAGGCGTTCGACGAACAGACGTTGCAGCCGCTGTGGATCACCGAAACCCCGAAAGACGCCGAGGGGAATGCCCTCGTCAGCCAGCAGGCGCTTTCGCCGATCACCTATCACAACGGCTATATTTATAACGGAATCACCTACGGAAATGCCTCCACGGGCGCGTTTTTCTGCGTTTCCACGAAGGACGAAGACCCTTCCCGCACGGACGAAGTGAAGGAGTTCACTTGGTGCTATGTGCCCGAAGAGACGGGCGGCTTTTATTGGAGCGAGGGCGTCGTGGTGGGCGATTGCATCGCCTTTGCGGGCGAGGCGGGCGTTCTGTACACGCACAGCCTTGCGGGCGACGAGCGCAACGGCGACGGCAGCGTAAAATTTATCGATTCGTTCGTTCTCCCCTCGTCTGAGGAGAGCAGCGGCGCTGCCGAAGCGGTGCGCTCCTCCCTCTGCTACGACGAAACGACCGGCCGCATTCTGGTCGCGACCAAGGGCGGCAATATCCATTCGGTCAAGGTCGGAAAGGACGGCACGATCGACGAAACGTCCGTGCAGACGACCTTTCTCGCGTCGGATATCACGAGTTCGCCCGCCGTGTACCGCGGCAGGGTGTACGTCGGCGGTGGCGGTATAAGCTCGACGGCCGGCATCACCGTGCTCGATGCGGAAACGCTCAAAATCATCTATCAATATAATGAGATACTCACGCAGTCTTCCCCCGTATTGACGACCGCGTATGCGACGGCGGAGAACAATTACACCGTGTACGTGTATTTCCTGAAATACGATTACGATTATCGAGGAAACGACAATCCCGACGGGCTCTATGTGCTCAAAGACGATCAGGGGAATACGCAGGCAAACGTAACCAAATTGATGGATTCGCCCAATCAAAACTACAATTCTTCCTCGGCTATGATCAGCGAGGACGGGTCGATCTACTACAAGAACGATTCGGGATATCTGTCCCGCTTCTCCACGATATCGGATAACTCGTTCACGGCGGCGGATGTGGAAAACGCGATCGCTCTGCTGCCCGAAGCGGTGCAAACGCGCGCGGAGGAGATCGCCGTGCTCCGCGCGAACTACCGCTACGACGGCCTTTCCGCAGAGGAACAGGCAAAGGTATCGGCGGCTGCCGCGGAAAAGCTGCAGACGCTGTATGCCGCGGTTTGACAGAATGAAAACGGTTTTATCGTTCAGCGGGGGCAAGGACAGCGTTCTTGCCCTCCATAGGCTGGCCGCGGCGGGGAATACCCCGTCAGAGCTGTTGGTCATGTACAACAGGGATGCGGGGCGCTCGTGGTTCCACGGCATCGAAGAGCCGCTCCTGCGGGAGATCGCGGCTTCCTTGGGCATACCTTTGCGGGTATGCCCTTGCGGCGGCGAGGAGTATCATCTCGCCATGCGCGTGGAGTTGGAGCGTGCGCGCGCCGAAGGGGCGGACAGCGCGGCGTTCGGGGATATCGATGTTTCTGAAAACAGGGCGTGGTGCGAAGAACAGTGCGCCGCCGCGGGGCTGCGTGCAATTTTTCCGCTCTGGGGCGAGGCGCGCGTTTCGCTCGCGCGCGAGGTGGTCTCGATCGGGTACGAATGCGTCATCAAATGCGTGCGCAATGCAGATCTGCCGCCGCACTTTTTGGGCAGGGCCATGAGCGAAGATGTGATCGCGGAAATGCAGGCGCTCGGCGTCGATCCGAGCGGCGAGGGCGGCGAATTTCACACGGCCGTTTTGAACGGGCCGCTGTTCGCCCGCCCCGTCGCGTACGAAAACCGCGGCGTTTTAGATCTCGGCCCGATCTCGGTCGCCGATATCGTAGCGAAGAAAATAGACAGGTGAAAAACCATGATAAAAAAAATTGCGGCCGCGGCGGGCATTGTATTGTTGGCTCTTTCGCTCGCCGCGTGCATAAAGATCGAATCGGTCGAAGACCATTACAAAGACCAGGGCGGCGCGGCGGAAAGCGGCGTTTCGGTGTATTTGAGCATCGAGTGCGGCACGATTTTGGATAATTGGGAGGATCTCGATCCCGCCCTGCGCGATGAAAAATACGTCCCTGCCGACGGCGTTATCCTCCCGAAAACGGAATATACCGTCGGGGAAGGAGATACGGTGTTCGATGTGCTCTCCCGCGCCGTGCGGGAGCAGAAAATACACATGGAATACCAGGGCGCGAACGAAAATGCGTTCGGCAGCGTGTATATCGAGGGCATCAACCATTTATACGAATTTTCGTGCGGGGCGCTTTCCGGTTGGATGTATAGAGTGAACGGCGTATTTCCGAATTACGGTTGCAGCATGTACAAGCTCAAGGACGGCGACGTTGTGGAATGGGTATACACCTGCGATCTGGGGCGAGACGTCGGGCTCGGCTGGGAAATGTGACATGAAAGCATTTGAATGGTATCATCCCATAATCCTGTTCGTCTATTTCATCGCGATGATCTTTATCACGATGTTTACCCAACACCCGGTTTTGCTCGGAATATCGTTCGTTTGCGCCGTTTCGTTCTGCGGCATGCTCACGGGGTTGAAAAAATTGCTGAAAAGTTTGGCGTACAGCATCCCCGTGTTGCTCGTCATCGCGGTCACCAATCCGCTGTTTTCACACAACGGGGAAACGGTGCTCTTTTTCCTCAACGATAATCCGGTAACGCTGGAGGCGATCTTGTACGGCTTGGATATCGCCGTGATGATCATGGCGGTGTTCTATTGGTTCAAGTGCTATCACGCGGTGATGACGAGCGACAAATTCATCTACCTGTTCGGTCGGGTGATCCCGAAACTTTCGCTGCTCTTATCGATGGTTTTGAACTTTATCCCGAAATTCAAGCGGCAGTATAAAGAGATCGACCAGTCGCAAAAGGCGCTGGGCATTTACGGCGCAAAGGGGTATATCGATAAAATACGCAGCCGCATCCGCGTGCTGAGCATATTGGTGACGTGGAGCCTGGAAAATTCGGTGGAAACGGCGGACTCAATGCGCGCCCGCGGCTATGGCTTGAAAGGGCGCACGAGTTATTCCATTTTCAAGTGGACGGTGCGCGATACTGTGATGGCAGCGCTCGTGTTCGCTTTTACGGCGATGATTTGTTTTTTAATGTCGCTGGGGTATGCGGAATATTGGTTTTACCCGACGTTCAAGGCTTTCGATCGGAGCGTATTGGCGATTTTGCTGTACGTCGGGCTGTTTGTTTTGATGATGCTTTCCACGGCAACGGAGATAAAGGAGAACATAGCGTGGCGATACTTGCGGTCAAAAATCTGACGTTTACATATCCGAATAAAAAAGAAAAGGCGCTCGACGGCGTTGATTTGCAGGTCGAGCGGGGCGAATTTGTCGTACTGTGCGGCGAATCGGGGTGCGGCAAGAGCACGCTTTTGCGGCTCATCAAAAAACAGCTGCGCCCGGAGGGGAAAAAGAGCGGCGAAATTTTGTATAACGGCACGGAGATCGAAACTCTGGACGAGCGCTCGTCGGTCACGGATATCGGGTTCGTGATGCAAAATCCAGACAATCAGATCGTAACGGACAAAGTTTGGCACGAACTCGCATTCGGGTTGGAAAGTTTGGGAGAGGAAACGGACGAAATTCGCCGCCGTGTGGCGGAAATTTGCGGCTTTTTCGGCATCGGCGATTGGTACAGGAAGCGCACGAGCGAACTTTCGGGCGGGCAAAAACAGCTTCTGAACCTCGCGTCGATTATGGTCATGCAGCCGAAGATACTCGTGTTGGACGAGCCGACCAGCCAGCTCGATCCCATCGCGGCGACCGATTTTATTGCCACGCTCCGAAAGATCAACGAGGAATTGGGGGTAACCATCCTGCTCGTGGAGCATCGCTTGGAGGAAGTTTTCCCCATCGCGCACAAGGTGGTTTTGATGAACCGCGCAAAGGTAATGATGGTCGATACGCCGCGGAATGTCGGCAAGGGATTGAAACAGGCAGACCCCGAACATAAAATGCTGTTGGGGCTGCCGTCGGGCGTGCGTATCTACAATCGCTTGCAGGCGGAGGGGGAATGCCCGCTCACCGTGCGCGAGGGCAGAGATTTTTTGGAGCGGCACTATCAAAACATCTATCGAGGTTACGACGTCAGGAACGAGGATTATTCGGAAAGGGAAAAAGCGATCGAGATCACAGAGGGTTATTTCCGCTATGAAAAAGATTCGCCCGATGTGCTCAACGGCCTCAGCCTTACGGTGTATAAGAACGAGATACTCTGCATATTGGGCGGCAACGGGGCAGGAAAGACGACGACGCTGAAGATCATGAGCGGGTTGCAGCGGCTGTACCGCGGAAATGTGCGCATCTGGGGCAAAAAAATAAAAGAATACAGCGGAAATACGCTGTATCGGCACAATTTGGCGAGCCTGCCGCAAAACCCGCAAACGCTGTTCGTCAAGCATAAACTGCGCGACGATCTGCTGGAAGTTGCAAAGCTGATGGGCTACGGCAGGGAGGAGGCCGCGGGCAAGGTCGGCGCGGTGGCGGCGGAACTCGCCATCGAATATCTTATGGATTCGCACCCGTTCGATCTGAGCGGCGGGGAGCAGCAGAAGGCGGCGTTCGCAAAAATACTTTTAATGGAGCCGAAGATCATCCTCTTGGACGAGCCGACCAAGGGCATCGACGCCTATTCCAAAAAGGTATTGGCGGATATATTGTACCGCTTGAAGGCGCAGGGAATAACTATTGTGATGGTCACGCACGATATCGAGTTTGCCGCCGAGCACGCCGACCGCTGCGGTATGTTCTTTGACGGGCAGATCGTGTCCGTGGCGAACCCCGTCGATTTTTTTTCCACGAACAGCTATTACACGACGGCGGCGAGCCGCATTTCGCGCGGGCTGTATAAAAACGCGGTCACGGTGGATATGGTGGTGGAGCTTTGCGAAAAGAACGGTTTGAGGGAGGCGGCGCATGGATAGGAGTTTGCTTACGATTTCCGCGCCCGTAACAGCTGCGGCGCAGGTGCAGGAACCGACAAAGGTGCAGGCAAAGCGAAAAAGCGGGGTGCCGTGGCGGACGGTCATTTCTTTTGCGGTTTATCTCGTGCTCATCCCGCTCGTCATTTTTATCGGGGTAAAACTGTTTGCGGACAGAAAATACAACCTCATTTCCATTCTCATTGCATTTTTGGCGTGCGTGCCCTTTTTTATTGGGTTTGAAAAGGGGAAAACGGGCGCGCGGGAGTTGGTCGTCATCGCGGTGATGTCGGCGATCTCGGTGCTGGGGCGGCTCATCTTTGCGCCCATCCCCGGATTCAAGCCTGTTACGGCGATCGTTATTATAACAGGCATTGCCTACGGTATGCAGGCGGGGTTTTTAACGGGAGCGCTGTCGGCAATTGTGTCGAATATCTTCTACGGGCAGGGGCCGTGGACGCCATTCCAAATGTTCGTATGGGGCTTTTTAGGGCTTTTGGCAGGGTTGTTGTTCAAGCGCGGGCAAAAGCCGAACGCTATATGGTTGATTATTATAGGCACCATCGGCGGGGTACTCTTTTCGGTGATGATGGATATTTGGTCGGTGCTGAATATCGACGGCACGTGGAATTGGGCGCGCTATCTGGCGTTGCTGGTATCCAGCCTTCCGTTTATGGCGATTTATGCGGTTTCAAACGTTATATTTTTGTTGCTCCTGACAAAGCCGTTCCTGCAAAAGCTCAACCGCGTCAAGGATAAATATGGGCTGTTTGCGGCAAAACGCTGATTCAAAACGGGGCAAAAAAGCGCAAAAAAACAAAAATGTACCCTTTTTCAGCAACAAAACAACGAGACACGCGGGTGCAAACGTGATATAATAAAAGCGTTCTGGGAATTATAGCCCATAGTATTGTTTTTTTCAAAAAATGTGTTACCATAAACGAAAAGAATTTGCCTGTACGGGCCGCGGCTCGCAGTCGGCCGCTTTTGTGCCGCAGGAAACTTTAATATTTAAATCAGAGGGAAAACTATGACAAACAAGGAACGCGCATACAATCTTTTGCATTACAAGGGTGTAGACAGAATGCCCGCAGTGCATTTCGGTTATTGGCCGGAATTGCTGGTCGAATGGGCGGAGCAGGGGCATATCGATATGGACCTTGCTCGCTCGTGGAGCGACGGCTCGCCCGTTGACCGTATTTTGGATGAAAAATTGGGTTGGGATTTCAATTGGTATACGGTCGTTTCGCCCAACAACGGGCTGAATCCTCCCTTTGAATATAAGGTACTCGAACGCCTGCCCGACGGGTTTGTTCGCGTTCAAAATTACGAGGGGCTGATCGAACGTGTGCGCGAGGGCGCCGGCTCCATTCCCGCCGAAGACGATTATCAGCTGAAAGACCGCGCCGCCTATGAGGAACTGTATAAACCCAAGATGCAGTATTCTCCCGACCGCATCCCCACGGACTTTTTGAAGGATTTCAACAAGCAGGAGCGTGATTATCCCGTGGGCCTGCATTTGGGCAGCGTGTTCGGCAATATCCGCAATATGCTTTCGGTCATCGGTATGTCGTATATGCTCTGCGACGATTACGATTTGATGGCGGAAATCGTCGATACGTATGCAGACATGCAGTACAAATGTGCCGAGGCCATGCTCGCCAGCGGCGCAAAATTCGATTTCGCGCATTATTGGGAGGATATCTGTTTCAAAAACGGGCCGCTGCTCGCGCCCGATATGTTCGACGACTTATGCGCGAAACATTACAAAAAGCGCAACGATCTGTGCAAAAAGTACGGGATCGATATCATTTCGCTCGATTGCGACGGCGTAACGGAGAAACTTTTGCCCACGTGGTTCGAAAACGGGGTAAATACCATGTTCCCCATCGAGGTGGGCACATGGGGCGATCAGTTCGAGCCCGCGCGCAAAAAGTTCGGCAAGGGAATGCTGGGCGTAGGCGGAATGGATAAAACCGCCCTCCGCAAGGATAAGGCGGCGGTAGACGCGGAAATTGAGCGGATGCGCCGTTTGGCGGGCATGGGCGGATTTATTCCCTGCCCCGACCATCGCCTCATGCCGGGCACCAAGTGGGATCTTGTGCTGTATTATATCGATGAAGTTAAAAAAATCAAAGTTTAATAAAAATAATAACGCGGCGCCTTTTGCAAAAAGGCGCCGCGTGCCGTTTAACCCGAAAAAACAGCGCTCCCGAAGCGGAGCGCTGTTTTCGCCGTGATAAGGTATTGTAAAAGCGGCCGCAAAGACGCGCATTTTCGCTATTTTTGCGAAATTTTGACGCATTGCCCCGTTTCCGCGTCCTGGAACATCATCCAATATCCCTTTCCGTCGAGGTCAAAGAGGGAAAGGGGCAAAAAGGAGCATTTCCCTTTGAGCGCTTCGGGCGGTTCGCCCCGCTTTTCCGCGGGCACGCCGTAGCATATGTATTTGGGCCGCTGTTCGTCGCAGATCACGCCCACCGTGTAATATTTGTTGCGCGCGAATGCCACCTTTGCCCAGCGCGAAAGGGGCACGCACTTGCCGAGTTCCTCTTCGGCGGGGTGATTTTCGAACAATTCGTCGAGCTCGCCCTTCACTTTATCGTAATAGCAAGCTCTCTCATCCTCTCGGAGATTTTCGCTCCCCGCGAGTCGGAATAGGCTTTGAGCATCTTCATCTTTTCCAGCGATTTCTGCGCCGTTTTCCGCCGCTCCGCTTTTCCCGTCCGTATTTCCGTCATCGCTTTTCTCCTTGATCTTTAAATTTTCCCTGTCTACGTCGTCGAACTCGTAGTAATTTTCGGTCGCCACCACTTCGTCGTCGTACGGCTGAGCGGGTTCGGGCGAAGGTATCTCCTTCGAAAGCGGCGCTGCCGGGGCGTTCGGTTTTGCTGCGTTTGCCGCGCTTTCGCGCGGCTGTTGCTTTTGGGGGCTTTCCTCTTCGTCGAGGGCGGCGCACAGCTTTTTTACGTCGTAGGTCTTATCGCCGCATTTCCCGAACGCCACCGGCGTTGTTTTGTTTCCGATAAAACATACGAGGCTGCCGAACCCGTCTGCGATGTCCAGCGCGCTCGCCCGCTTCGCGTTGATGCCCGAAGCGTTCGGGATATCGAATATTTCGCGCCCGCCGTGCTCGTCGCATAAAAGCAGCCGATACCTGCCCGAAGAGAGGGGCGCAAATCCGATGAGTGCAAGCGAAACGGAAAGCCGCCCCGCAAAGCTCTCCGCGGTGAGCAGGGCGGATACCTTTTTTCCGTCGGCGGCAAAGCCCGAAGAAAGCTGTTTTAAGATGCACAGTTTTTTGATATAGTTCATGTTCCGTACCGAAAGGGGCGCGCGCCCCGCCAACAGGATTGTATTGAGTCAAGTATCATTATATATACGCCTCCGCGCGTGAAAATATACGCTTTTGCCGAAAATGCGCAAATTTTGCCGAAAGTTTCCTTCCCGAACCCGCGGTCAAAAAGCGCGGTCAAATTGTTTACTTTTTTGAAATTTTGGGGTATAATGTCTATATCCGATAAGATCAGGTAAGAAATCTTTGCAAAGGAGATCGAATATATGGAAATGACCAAAAATGCGAAAGTGTTGCGGTTCATCGACGAGAGCGCGGCCCTGTGCCAGCCGGACGAGATCATCTGGATCGACGGCAGCAAGGAACAGCGCGATGCGCTCCGCGCCGAGGCGTGCGCCACGGGCGAGATGATCAAACTCAACGAGGACCTGCTCCCCGAATGCTACCTGCACCGCACCGCCGTCAACGACGTTGCGCGCGTGGAGGACAGAACGTTCATCTGCTGCAAAAATAAGGACGACGCCGGCCCCATCAATAATTGGATGGATCCGAAAGAGGCGTATAAAATGGCGGGCGATATCTTCAAAGGCTCCATGAAGGGCAGAAAGATGTACGTTATTCCGTACAGCATGGGTATCGTCGGCAGCGAATTTTCCAAGATCGGCATCGAGCTGACCGACAGCATCTATGTCGTTCTCAATATGGAGATCATGACGCGCGTCGGTACCGACGTGCTGGAAGCGCTCGGCGCAGACGGCGATTTCGTCAAGGGCCTGCACTCCAAGTGCCAGCTCGACGAGAGCAAGCGCTACATCCTGCATTTCCCTGAGGATAACACCATCTGGTCGTGCAACAGCGGCTACGGCGGCAACGTTCTGCTCGGCAAAAAGTGCTTTGCGCTCCGCATCGCGTCGTACCTGGGCAAAAACGAGGGATGGATGGCCGAGCATATGCTCATTTTGGGCTTTGAAAAGCCGGACGGCGAAACCAAATACATCGCGGCGGCGTTCCCCTCGGCGTGCGGCAAAACCAACCTCGCCATGCTCATCCCGCCCGAAATTTATCGCAAAAAGGGCTATAAGATCTGGACGGTCGGCGACGATATCGCCTGGATCCGCATCGGTGCGGACGGCAGACTGTGGGCGATGAACCCTGAAAACGGGTTCTTCGGCGTGGCTCCCGGCACCAACGAAAAATCTAACCCCAACGCGCTGCACACCACGCAGAAGGGGACGATTTTCACCAACGTCGTGCACAACCTTGAAAACAACACCGTCTGGTGGGAGGGCCTGGACAAGAACCCGCCCAAAAACGCGGTGGATTGGAAGGGCAACCCGTGGGACGATGCGGCGAAGGCCGCCGGCGTAAAGGGCGCGCACCCCAATTCGCGCTTTACCGCTCCCGCAAAGAACTGCCCGTGCATCAGCAAGGAATTCGATAACCCGAAGGGCGTGCCCCTGTCGGCGATCGTATTCGGCGGCCGCCGCGCAAAAACGGCTCCGCTGGTATACCAGAGCAAGAGCTGGAACAACGGCGTGTTTGTCGGTTCCATCATGGCCAGCGAAACGACTGCCGCCGCTACCGGTGCCGTCGGCGTTGTCCGCCGCGACCCGATGGCGATGCGCCCGTTCTGCGGCTATAATATGGGCGATTACTTCAAACATTGGATCGAGATGGGCACGAAGATCAAAAATCAGCCGAAGATCTTCAACGTCAACTGGTTCCGTTTGGACGACGAGGGCAACTTCCTCTGGCCCGGATTCGGCGAGAACATGCGCGTGCTTGAGTGGATCATCAAGCGCTGCGAGGGCGAAGTGGACGCCGTGGAAACGCCCATCGGCTACGTTCCCGATGTGAAGGATATCAACCTCGAAGGATCGGGCGTTTCCGAGGAGACCCTCAAAGAGCTGCTCACCGTCGATAAAGAAACGTGGAAAAAAGAGGCAGAGGGCATCGAGGAGTTCTACAAGCAGTTCGGCGACCGCCTGCCGAAAGAACTTTCCGACGAGCTCGCAGCGCTCAAAAACAACCTCGGCTGAAATCGGTAAAAATCGGACAAAAAGCCATTCCGCAGACAGCGGAATGGCTTTTTTGCATCTCATGCTTGAAAAAAATCGCCATACTTCTCAAAAAATATGATGATTTGCTTGATTTTTATGGATATGCTTGGTATAATGTTAATGCGTCATAAAGGATCACATTATTAACGTTATTGAAACGGCGCATGAAACGAATGAGAAGTCGGAATAAAAAGCAAAAGGAACGGTTGCCGACCGTTCCTTTTGCTTTTTGCTCATAAGTTCAAAAGCGCGGCGTATGCCTTATCGGCACAAAAAAGGCTTTCCGTCTGCCGCCGCGCCTGCGCGCGAAAGAACGCGGGAAATATCTGTGCATGGCCGCCTTGCCGGAAAGGGGCGCTCTTTCGTATGCATCGGCGTTTTCCTGCCGAAACCGCGGTTTTTGGCGGTGTATTGCGCGTTCACTCCTTTTCGGGCGGGAGCCCTGCGCCGTTTTCTGCGGGAGGAAGAAGAAAATCTCGGTTTGCGAACAGCAGGCGCAGATATTTTTTGAGTTCGGGCATGGGGATATCCTTTCTCTGTTGCAGCCACCATTTGCCCAGATACACGATATTGACCGCGTAATATTCCGCGAGCAGGTCTGCGGGCAGGCTCAGCGTGCCGCCCGCCTCCTCCAACTGCCGCAGTTTGCCGTAGATCTCCTTTGCGGTATAGTCGTGCAACTGCTGCGCAAAGGTCCCGTTCGCGTCGGCGTTTTTCAGCCGCAGCAAAAACGGGCGGTTATCCAAACAGAAGGAGATCACCTTTTCCAGCGAGTCTTCGATGCGCTGCAAATTGAAATCCCTGCCCACGTTCAGTTGCACGAGATTATTGAAAAATTCATCGAAAACATAGCGCAAAAGGTCGAATTTGTCCTCAAAATAGCTGTAAAATGTGGAATGCGGCACCATCGAAAGGGCGCATATCTCCTTTACCGTGATATCGTCGAACGGCTTTTTGCCCATCAGTTCTCCGAGCGCGTCTTTGAGCAGGCGCAGGGTGCGCATTCCGCCCGTGCCGAGCTGCTTATCCGTCTTTTTCATGCAGTTCCCTCCTTGTGCCGCCGAAATTTGGAGCGCCGCAGGCGCGGTTTTGTTTCGGGAGCGTATCCATTATACCCCTTTGCGGCCGCGCCTGTAAAGCCGAAAGGGGGACAAATTTGGATAAATAATGAATCATATCCAAATTCGGACGATCGTACAATATTATTTGCGTCAACCGCTTTACCCCTTGCGCGGCAAAATATTATAATGTTTGTACAGGCAAAAAAGGAGCGGACATGAAAAGAGTAGCTGATTTCGTCATCAAATACCGCCATGTTTTTACGGGCGTTTTTCTGGCTTTGGTCATCGCCTGCGCGGCGATGATCCCCTTCGTGGAAACCAATTACGATATGACCAAGTATCTCGACGGCAGCGCGCCTTCCGTCGTATCCCTCGACAAGATGGAGGAACAGTTCGGCAGCGTCGGCACGGCGCAGCTGATGGTCAAAAATGTTTCGGAGAGCGAGGCGCGCGCCATTCAAACGGATATTTTAGGGGTTCCCGGCGTGAGCGCGGTCGCGTTCGACGCGGCGGACGAAAGTTCGTACAAGGACGGGAACGCGCTGTACAAGATTTTTCTCGAAACGGGCAACTACGAGGTGGAAACGGACGCCGTGATCGACGGCATCCGCGCCGTTTTGGCGGAGCGCGATATCGCCATGAACGGCGGCGCGGTACAGTCGCAGTACCTGCGTACGGGCGTTTCGGGGGATATGCTCATCATACTGGCCGTCGCGCTCGTCATCGTGTTCGGGATCCTGCTGCTCACATCCAATTCGTGGGCAGACGTGCTGTTGTTCGCCGTGGTGGTGGCGGGCTCGCTCATCATCAATCTGGGCACGAATCTGTTTTTGGGCGAAATTTCCTTCGTTACGAAATCCATCTGCGCGGTCATGCAGCTCGCGCTCGCGATGGATTATTCCATCATCCTGCTGCATCGGTTCGACGAGGAGATGGACAAGGGGCTGAACGAGCGGGAGGCCATCTCCACCGCGCTCGCCAAAACCTTCGCGCCCGTTTCCGCGAGCAGTTTGACGACGGTCGCCGGCTTGGTCGCGCTCATGTTCATGCAGTTTACCATCGGGTTCGATATCGGCATGGTGCTCGCAAAAGGCGTTATCATTTCCCTCCTGTGCGTGTTTTTCTTTATGCCTGCGTTCGTGCTCATGTTCTCCAAACTCATACAAAAGAGCAAGCACAAGTCGGTATATGCCGCCGTTAAGGAGCGCTCGCAGCGCCGCCGCGAGGCGCGCGCCGTCCGCTTTGCCGCATATAACGCGCAAAACCCCGCCAAACGCCCGAAAAGCATCCATACCCTCGCGGATCTGCAAAATTCCTCCAAAATCGCTGTTTCGCTCGCGCTTGCGGCGCTCATCGTTGCGGGGTGCGTCGTTCAAACGGATCTGCAATACAGTTACGTCATCGATACTTCCAAATACGCGAATGCGGCTATCAACGTCGAAAACGCGGAGATCACGGCGGCGTTCGGCACGCAGAACCCCTTCGTCGTGCTCGTGCCGCAAGGGGATGCGGAAAAGGAACAGCAGCTCACCGAAATGCTCCTTGCCTACACCTACAACGGCGAAAAAGTCATCAATTCCGCACAGGGTGCGGCGGATATGGGGCTGTATACCGATATCGGCGGGCTTGCGCCGCAGGCGGGCGAGTATGCCGCGCAGGTACTGCTCGCGCCGGGGAATTTTCTGTCCGGCATCGTATCCGCGCAGGTGCAGAACGTCGTGCAGGAACTGTGCGCGCAGTTGGAGCAGTGGATGGAGGAAGACGGCTACGCGCTCCTTAAGGAGGGAAAACTGACGCTGTTCGATGCCGTGTCGTATGCGGCGCAGAGGGATTTTTTCCATAACCGCGCCGATGATTTGCGATCGCTGTTGGAGGCGAACGCGGGTACGGCGGATCTCGCGGTTACGCTGTTCAGATCTACGATGGAAACGCAGTACACCGCGGCGTCTTTCGCACAAACGTATGCGGAATACGGCGTTACGGCGGCGCAGGCGTCCTCGCTTTGGGCGGCGCTGGGAGCAGGCGAGGGGGAGAGCCTCGCCTATGCGAAGATCGCCGAAGAGGCCGCAAATTCCGGCATTTTTTCCGAAAACGGGCAGTACGGAGCCGTTGTTTCGGCGCAGTCGGCGCTGTATTCCCTCGTCGGCGGAAACATAGACCTTTTGCCGATCCTCTCCGCCGCGCTCGAAAACGCCCAAACGCAGAACGAACTGCAAGCCGCCGCCGAAAGCCTGTATCGGCAAATTTCCATGTTTAACAACGGGGAGTATTCGCGGTTGGTGTTCAATCTCGATTTGCCCATCTCCTCCGATGCGGCGTTTGCCGCCGTGGAGCAACTGCACGCCGCCATCGCCGGATTGTACCCCGAATCGTACATCGTCTGCGAAAGCTACAATTATCTTGACATCAAAACGTCGTTCGAAGGGGATACCGTCGTCGTCAATCTCATTTCCTTTTTCGCGATTTTTCTCATTATTTTGATCACGTTCCGCTCGCTGTCTATCCCCGTTTTGCTCACCGTGCTCATACAGGGCGCCATTTGGGTGAGTTCCGCCATCAACGTGCTGATGGGCGCGCCCATGTTTTTCGTCGCGTTCATCGTCGTCATGTGCATTCAGATGGGCGCCACCGTCGATTACGCCATCCTGATGACCGACCGCTATATGGCGGCGCGGCAGTCGATGGGGAAAAAGGAGAGCATTGCCGCCGCGTTCGATGCGAGCATCATCACGATTTTGACGAGCGGTTCCATTTTGGTCGTTGCGGCGTTCGTGGTCGGCATCATCAGCCGCGTGGCCATCATTTCGACCATCGGATATCTTCTTTCGCGCGGTTGCCTCATCTCGGTGCTGTTCGTCATCTTGGCATTGCCGCAACTGTTGCTGCTGTCCGATCCCGTGATCCGCAAAACGACGCTCGGCGGCGGAAAAATGCTCGCCGAGCGCAGGGAAAAACGGGTGCGCCGCGCCCCGTTGAGCGCGTCCGAGGGCGGCTCGGAACAGGCAAACGCGCCGGAAAGCGCGCCGACGGAAGAAAAGTAGTGCGAAACAAAAAAGAGGGGGGCGGCGCCATGCGCCGCCCCCTTCGGGCTTTTGCGTATGTAATTATTCGGCGGCGGGGCCGGTTTGGGCGAACTGCCGCTTTTGCATGCGGTTCCAATTGATAAATCCGTACAGGTCGTTTATCAAAAACATGGCAAAACAGATGGTCACGGAGAGATAAGTGATGTCTTCAAGCGTGGCGAGCACCCAAAGCACGATGAGCACCACGTCGTTGGCGGCATAACCGAGCGCGTACAGCGGGCTGCGGCGGAAGGTCAGGTATACGGCGATAAAGCTCGTCGTTACCGAAATGGTGCTCGGCACGATGTTCGCGGTGTGGAAGGCGTCCAATATAAAGTAAAACGCCGCCGTTACGACGATCGCCAGCGCGAACATAAGGGCGAACTCTTTCCCTTTGAGAACATTTACCTGCACCTGCGCCTTGTTGCCCTTGTAGGGGTGTTTCAGCCACGTTACGAGCGCGACAATCGCCATCGGCATGGTCATGCCGAGATAGGTGATCATCTCGCCGTAGTAGGCGAACGTAAAGGAGATGATGCCGTACAGGATGCTGAAAACGATCATCAGCGCCTGCCCGGCGGGGTTTCCCTTCGCGCAGAAAATGAGCGACGCCGCGCCGACGAGCGACGCCGCGAGCGTGAGATAATTTTCGCGGTCGAAGATGCAGAACGCGGCCACGATGAGCGCGGTTGAACAGCACCACAGTGCGAGCTCTCCCTTGGAGAAGTAGTGCAGCATTTTTTTGACTTTTTCCATGTGCGGACCTCCGAAACAAAAAAATAGGCACCCGCGCACGTCTGCAAAGACCTAACGACGTGCATACGGATGTCCGTATCCTACTACCCGGTGGCAGTTATTCTCTTTTTGCTTGCATCAGTATAGCAAACGCGAAAAGATCTGTCAAGAAAAAATTCCGCGTTTGCCGAAAAATTTTTCAGGTTTTTGAATATACCGAAAAAACAGCGAAAAACAGCGAAAAACGGCGAAAAATGCGTCAAAATTTCGCAAAATACCGCCAAATTTCCAAAAAAGCCGCAACGGCAATGTCGCTGTTTTTACGGGAAATAGTCGGTCAAGAGCCGTTTTTGCCCTTGCTTTTGTCCGTGCGGCTCTTTTTCCAATCCTTGATCTCCTGTAACCGCGCCTTGTAGCGCGCCTCCAACCCCTCCTCGGTGGGGCGGTAATACTCCCTGCCGAGCAGGCTGTCGGGCAGGCACTGCATATCGGTCAGTTTGTCCGCCGTATCGTGCGCGTATTGGTAGCCCTTGCCGTAGTCGAGCTCTTTCATCAGTTTTGTGGGGGCGTTGCGTATCACGAGGGGAACGGGCTCGGCGAGCATGTTCTGCGCGTCCTTTTTTGCCGATTCGTATGCCATGTAGAGGGCGTTGGATTTGGGCGCCATCGAGAGGTACACGACCGCCTGCGTCAGGTGCACCGAGCATTCGGGCATTCCGATAAAGTGGCAGGCCTGGTACGCCGCCACGGCGATCTCCAAGGCGCGCGGGTCGGCGAGCCCCACGTCTTCGCTCGCAAAGCGGGTAACGCGCCGCGCCACATACAGCGGATCCTCGCCCGCCTCCAGCATGCGTGCCAGCCAATACACGGCGGCGTCGGGGTCGGAATTGCGCATGGATTTGTGCAGCGCGGAGATGAGATTGTAGTGTTCTTCGCCCTTTTTATCGTACAAAAGGGATTTTTTTGAAGTGCATTGCTCCACCGTTTCGGCGGTAACGATCGTTTTATCCCCGTCGAACGTGCCGTTGAGCACCGCCATTTCGAGGGTGGAGAGGGCGCTGCGCGCGTCGCCGTTGGCGAAGTTGGCGATCGCCTCGATCAGCTCGTCCGAAATTTCCACCTTTTGGTTGCCGAACCCGCGCTCGTCGCGGAGGGCGCGGCGCAAGAGTTCTGCGATCTCCTCCGTTTTGAGCGGCTGCAAAACGAACACTTTGCAGCGGGAAAGCAGAGCCCCGTTCACCTCAAAGGAGGGGTTTTCCGTCGTCGCGCCGATCAAAATGATGCTCCCACGCTCCACGAACGGCAAAAACGCGTCCTGCTGCGCCTTGTTGAAACGGTGTATTTCGTCCACGAACAGGATGGTTTTTCCGCCGAATTTTCGGCTCTTTTCCGCCTGTTCCATCACCTGCTTGATCTCCTTGATCCCGCTCGTAACGGCGGAAAAATCGATGAAATCCGCCTTGGTGCGGTTGGCGATGATGCGCGCGAGCGTGGTTTTCCCCACGCCCGGCGGGCCCCAAAAGATCATGGAACCCACGGCGTCGTTTTCGATCAGGCGGCGCAGAACTTTTCCCTCGCCTAAAAGATGCTTTTGCCCGCAGTATTCGTCCAGCGTCTGCGGGCGGATGCGCGCGGCGAGCGGCTGGCTTGTTTCCCTCTCAAAAAAAGTTCCTTGCTCGAACATTATTTGTTTCCCCAAACTTTCAGATTTGCCTATATTATAGCACATTTTCCGCAAAAAACAACGCCTGTCGCTGTTCGGCGCGCGGCTTTTGCAAAATATTTTTTGTCGTGCGCTCCGCTCAGCGGCCCTTGAAAGGGCACGTTGCGGAGGCGGCTTATTCGTACGGGGAAGGCGGCGGGCCCGTAACCGTCAGATGCAAATTCAACGATTAAAAAGAGGGAGCGGCCCGACGGCGGCTCCCTCTTTCGTTATATATAAGTCTTTTATATATAAGGGAGTATAAGTTTACCGCCTCGCGTATTGTCCTTTATGATTTTCGGTTCGGCGATGTGCGGCAAAAGAGGAAAAGCCCCGCGTTCCAAAAAGCGCGGGGCTTGAAATTAAAACTGAAAAATAAAAGGCGTTGCGTAAAAAATCAATTCTCCAGACTTTCCAGATACAGCGAGGCGTTCGTTGCGGCGATGGCGCCGTCGGAAACGGCGGTGGAAACCTGCCGCACTGCCTTCGTGCGGCAATCGCCCGCCACGAACACGCCGGGTGTGCGCGTTTTGCAGCTCTCGTCCGCGACGATATAGCCCGCCTCGTCCAGATCGGCGACGTTTGCAAATGCCGCGTTGTCCGGCACCTGCCCGATCGCCACGAACACCGCGGGGATCTCCTGCCGGCAGAGGTTGCCGTCTTTATCGGTATATTCGATGGCTTTCAGTTCCTCTTCGCCGATAAAATCGACGACGCTCATGTTGGGCCGCACCTCGATATTGTCTTTTGCCCGCAGCGCCTTCACGAGGCTCTCGTCGCCGAAAAATTTGTCGAACAGCGTGTACATGTACACTTTTTTGCAGTAGCCGGAGAGGAGCAGCGCGTACTGCAGGGCGGTGTTGGCGTCGCCGACGAGCGCGACCTCCTGTCCCTTATAAAAGGGCCCGTCGCATACGGCGCAGTAGTAAACGCCTTTGCCGACCAAATCTTCGCGGCCGTGCCTGGTTTTCAGGTGCTTGTGCTTTACGCCCGCGGCGATGATCACGCTCCTGCCCTCGTACTGCCCGTATTCGGTGCGCACGAGAAAGTCGCCTTCCGCCTTTTTTTCGATGCTCACCGCTTTTTCGATCTCGACTTCCGCGCCGAGGGCGTCGATCTGTTCGTACAGATTGTCGGCAAAAGCCTCGCCGCTGATCTCCTTGATGGAGGGGAAGTTCTCCAGGCGGGGCGAAGTGGCGATCTGCCCGCCCAAACTCTCTCCTTCCAAAACCAAAACCTTTTTTCCGTTGCGCAAAGCATAGAGCGCGGAGGTCATGCCTGCCGCGCCCGCGCCGATCACGATAATGTCGTACATAGTCAGCCGATGCTCTCGATGTATCTGCGGATCTCGCTCGCGTTGTCGTACGTTTTGAACCCGTCGCCGTCGGGGACCAGCAGGGAAGGCGCCTTTTTTACGCCGTATTTGCGCGTTACCGCCGCTTCCTGCTCGGCGTTGATGATTTTGTATTTCACGCCCGCCTTATCCAGCATCATCTTGCTGGTCTTGCAGTTGGGGCATCCGTCGCGCGTGAACAGCACCGGCCCGTCCAATGCGGGCGACGCCGCTTGTGCGCACGTTTCCGCGTGAACGGCGTGCGAGTGTTTGAGCGTGGAATGCGCGATGTCGTATACCTTTCTGTCCTTAAATTCCTGCGTTTTGCCGTCGTTCCAATTCTGTACGGGGCGGTAGTATCCGGTGATGCGGCTGTAAACCTCCGTTTTTCCGCCGCAGTGCGGGCAGGTGAACTGCTCGCCCGCGAGGTACCCGTGCTCCTTGCAGATGGAATAGGTGGGCGAAAGGGTGTAGTAGGGCAGTTTATAGTTGTCCGCGATCTTTTTGACGAGCGAGGCCGCCGCCTTCCAATCGGGCAGTTTTTCGCCGAGGAAGGCGTGGAACACCGTGCCCGAAGTGTACAGCGTCTGCAGATCGTCCTGAATGTCCAGCGCGTCGAAGATATCCTCCGTGAATCCCACGGGCAGGTGCGAGCTGTTGGTATAGTAGGGCGTGCCGTTCTCGTTGGCGGTGATGATGTCGGGGAACTGTTCCTTATCGTGCTTTGCAAAGCGGTAGGAAGTGGACTCGGCGGGCGTCGCTTCGAGGTTGTACAGATCGCCGTACTGTTCCTGGTAATCGGAGAGGCGCTCGCGCATATGGTTCAAAACGCGCTTGGTGAACTCCTGCGCATCGGGGTGCGTCATGTCTTTGCGCAGCCAATTTGCGTTGAGCGCCGCCTCGTTCATGCCCACAAGGCCGATGGTGGAGAAGTGGTTGGCAAAGGTGCCGAGGTAGCGCTTGGTGTAGGGGTACAGCCCCTCGTCGAGCAGTTTGGTGATGACGGTGCGCTTCACTTTGAGCGAGCGGGCGGAAATGTCCATCAGCCTGTCCAAACGGCGCATGAAATCGTTCTCGTCCTTGGAAAGGTAGGCGATGCGCGGCATATTGATGGTAACAACGCCCACGGAACCCGTCGATTCGCCGCTGCCGAAGTACCCGCCCGACTTTTTGCGCAGTTCGCGCAGGTCGAGGCGCAAACGGCAGCACATACTGCGGATATCGCTCGGCTCCATGTCCGAATTGATATAATTGGAGAAATACGGCGTGCCGTATTTGCTCGTCATCTCGAACAGCAGGCGGTTGTTCTCGGTGTCCGACCAATCGAAATCTTTGGTGATGGAATAGGTGGGGATGGGGTATTGGAACCCGCGGCCGTTCGCGTCGCCCTCGATCATCACTTCGATGAACGCCTTGTTCACCATATCCATCTCTTTCTGGCAGTCTTTATATTTGAAGTTTTGGTTTTTGCCGCCGACGATCGCAGGCAGTTCCGCCAGATCTTTCGGCACCACCCAATCGAGCGTGATGTTCGAAAAAGGCGCCTGCGTGCCCCAGCGGGAAGGGGTGTTCACGCCGTAGATAAAGGATTCGATGCACTTTTTCGTCTGATCGTAGGTCAAATTGTCCTTTTTTACAAAGGGCGCGAGGTAGGTATCGAAGGAGCTGAACGCCTGCGCGCCCGCCCATTCGTTCTGCATGATGCCCAAAAAGTTCACCATCTGGTTGCACAGCGTGGCAAGGTGGCTCGCCGGCGCGGAGGTGATCTTGCCGGGGATCCCGCCGAGCCCCTCCTGGATGAGCTGTTTGAGCGACCAGCCCGCGCAGTAACCCGTCAGCATGGAGAGATCGTGGATATGGATCTCCGCGTCGCGGTGCGCCTTGGCGATCTCGTCGTCGTAGATCTCCGAAAGCCAATAGTTGGCGGTGATGGCGCCGCTGTTGGACAAGATCAGCCCGCCTACCGAATAGGTAACGGTCGAATTTTCCTTTACGCGCCAGTCGGTCGCTTTCACATAGCTGTCCACGAGCGCCTTATAGTCGAGCATGGTCGAATTCATGTTGCGGATCTTCTCGCGCTGCCTGCGGTAGAGGATGTAGCACTTGGCCACGTCCGCATACCCCGCCTCGGAGAGCACCGCTTCCACGCTGTCCTGAATATCCTCCACGGCGATCTTTCCGTCCTTGATCTTCGGCTCGAAGTCAGCCGTTACTTTGAGCGCGAGCATATCGATGACGCTTGGGTGGTACTGTTTTTGCACGGCGTCGAACGCCTTCGTGATCGCCACCGCGATCTTTTTGATGTCGAATTCCGCGATCTGCCCGTCGCGCTTGATTACTTGGTACATTTCCTCTCCTTCCCCGCTTTCCAATCATCGGGTATCACTTTGTCGGTAGGGTTCCATTATAGCACCATTCCCCGGCAATGTCAATATCTTGGGGTAATATTTTTTTGTGAAACACAAGATATTGTATGTTCCACAAAAAACGACAAATACCGAAAAAGTGTGCCGTAACGCTTTGCCGCAGGCGGGAGTGCGTTTGCGGAACGCCGTGCTGCGATCCCTTGCCAAAGCGCGCAAAATATGGTACAATATTATTCAGGAGAAAAAGTTATGTCTGAAAAAAAGAAGAAAAGACGCGTGATCGTTTTGAGCATCGTCGGCGCGTTCGTGCTCGCGCTCGGCATTTTTTTGATCGTTTGGTATTGCGGCGCATCCTATCCGCAGTTTTATTCGCTCGCGCGGCAGGAGTTCGCCATTCCCGGCCTTTCCGACGGCGTATGCCCGCAGGGGCTCACCGCCCTGCCTGAGAATGAGCAGGGGTACGATTTTGCGATGAGCGGGTATTTGTCCAAAGGCGCGTCGCGCGTGTACCTCATCGACGGATCGGAGGAGGGGAAGGGCAAATATATCACCCTCACCGACGGCGGCGTTGCGGACGAATCGCATTTCGGCGGCGTTACCTGTTCGGAGGAGTACCTGTACGTCGCCTGCGGCAGCCGCGTCGCCTGTCTGCCGCTGGAACAGGTGATCGCCGCCGAGAACGGCGCGGCGATCGAGGCGGAGTATTTCGAGGCGGGGCTGAACGTCGCGTTCTGCGTATACTACGAAGATCAGCTGTTCGCGGGGGAGTTTTACCGCCCCGGCAACTATGAAACGGACGAGAGCCATCATTTGGAAACGGCAGACGGCTCCATCAACCACGCGCTCGTGTATGTGTTCGGCGCGGGCGAAGGCGCCGGCGGGCTGGATACGTCTGCGCCCGTATACGCCATTTCCGTGCGCGATCAGGTGCAGGGGCTCGCGGTGTTCGAGGGCGGCATCGCGCTGTCCTGTTCCTACGGCCTGCCCGATTCGACGATCTGGGTGTATAAAAACGTGTTGAGCGGCGCCGCGGAGCAAACCTTTTCCGTCGGAGGGAAAGAGATCCCGCTGTATATGCTCGATTCTTCCAACCATATCGGCACGCTCACCGCTCCCTGCATGAGCGAGGAGATCGCCGTTCGGGGAGACAGGCTGTATATCCTGTTCGAATCGAAGAGCAATAAATATAAATTGTTCACGCGCACGCGTATGTCGCACGTGCAGTCGGTCGCGCTCGCCGATCTGCTCGCTCTCTCGTGAAAGGAAAGAAAAATCGACAAAAAACCGCGCAAATATCGAAAATATGGGCACGATTTGTGCAAAAATTTTATGAGAGCCCCGGCAAAACCGCCGGGGCTCTTTCCGTATAAAAAACATTTGCCGAAAACGCCGTTTTTATGCTCCGTTTTGCTTTCGATCATAGGGTTTTTAACAAAAAACAGCCGTTTTACGTTCGTTTTTGCGCAAAAATGAGCACGCAAAGCCCGAAAACGGCTTTGCGTGCCGATCGTAACAGCCGCTATAAGCTGCCTATTTTCCACACGGCAAGCGACACGTTCGTATAGAGGAATGTTCCGCCGCTCGAAATCACTTGCAGTGCCGCGGGAACGCTCGTTACGGGGAAGACCAGCGTCATCGCCTGCGGTGCCGTTTCGCCCGTCGCCGTAAAAGTATGCGAGGCGGCGGCTCCCGCGAGCGCGGTTCCGCCGAGGGAAAAGGTGAGCTGGTTTGTTTCGGGCAAGGTCGCCCCCGTCACTTCCAGCGCCGTTCCCGTATACGAAACTGCATATACGCCCGTCTGCCCGATTTCGATCGCCGCGGAATTGTTTGTATGCGAGAGCGCCGTGCCGTTGGCTGTCGCCGTGCGGTCAAGTACGATCGCCGCGTTGTTTGCTACGGGTTGGGCGGGTGTAGAATAGGCGCTGATGCTCTGTGCGGTCGTTTCCGTCCCCGCCGGTCCCGTTGCCCCCGTTGCTCCTGTTGCTCCCGTTGCACCCGTTATCCCCGTCGGGCCCGTCGGCCCTACGGAGCCGGTCGTCCCGGTCGCACCCGTGGGGCCTGTGGGTCCCGTTGCACCCGTTATCCCCGTCGGGCCCGTCGGCCCCACGGAGCCGGTCGCCCCGGTCGCACCCGCCGATCCCGTTGCTCCTGTCGGGCCCGTC